>Ga0181580_10000049_pt1 | contig 60396 bp, 48 predicted proteins | sample 071ome_23_FD_132413 | JGI IMG/M metagenome (GOLD analysis project Ga0181580, IMG submission 132413) | Coastal salt marsh microbial communities from the Groves Creek Marsh, Skidaway Island, Georgia - 071403BT metaG (megahit assembly) | ecosystem: Environmental > Aquatic > Marine > Intertidal... | reverse complement strand
GCCTCGCCCGAACGCGCCATCCAGCGCCGGGAGACCAGGCTGCGCAATATGCTCAACCAGAACATGATCACCCAGGCTGAATTCGACCTGGCCAACGCCGAACCGCTCACAGCCCGCAGGCACAATCGAAACATCGCCGTGCCGGCTCCCTATGTGGCCGAAATGGTACGCCAGACCCTGTACGATCAATTCGGGGAGGAAACCTACTCTCGCGGCTTCGAAGTGGTAACGAGTATCGATGGTGACCTGCAACTAACAGCAAACAATTCCCTGGTCGATGGCCTCGAGGGATACTACGATCGCCGACATGGCTACCGTGGCCCCACGGCAAACTATCCAGCCGATCCGATAGATCCGTTTGGCAAGTGGTTGGAACACCTGGCACCTATTCCTGCCTATGGAAATCAGCAGCCGGCCATTGTGACCGAGGTTCAGGAACGGAGCTTCACTGCCCTGCTGAAAGATGGCGATACAATCGATGTACCCTGGGAAGGCATTCAGTGGGCCTACGCGTTTCGTAGCCGCAACGAAGCCTGGCCGCCACCGTCTGCGGCATCCGATGTGGTAAGCGAGGGCGACTTCATTCGGGTCAGGCGCAGCGAAGATAGCTGGCATCTTGGCCAGGTACCGGATATCCAGGGTGCACTGGTCTCCATGTCCCCCGCCGATGGTAGCGTGCTATCCCTGGTAGGCGGCTATGATTTCCGCTGGAATCAGGTTAACCGCGTGCTCACACCCCGCCCTCCCGGCTCCAACTTCAAGCCCTTCGTCTACGGTGCTGCACTGGAAAACGGTTACTCCGCCTCCAGCATCATTAATGATGCCCCGTTCACCCGGGGCGACTACCGTCCCAATAATTATGAAAATAATTTCCTCGGGCCGATTACCCTGCGCCACGCGCTGCGGGAATCACGAAACGTACCCACGGTGCGACTCTACGATGAACTGGGCTCGGATAAGGTATTGGCCTTCGCCAACAAGTTTGGTTTCCAGACCCAGAATTTTCCCGCCAATGACCTCACCGTGGCGCTGGGCAGCCAGGATGTGCAACCACTGGAAATGGTGACCGCCTACTCGGTCATCGCCAATGGCGGTTACAAGGTCGATCCCTGGTTTATCAAGGAAATCCGAAGCGTCAGCGAAGGTGTGCTGTATCGAGCAACTCCCGCCGTGGTGTGCGAATCGGACTGCCAGAACATGAATGGTGAATCCGGCGAGCAAGCCTATCCTGCACCGCGCATCATGGATCCCCGGGTTGCCTTTATCATGAACTCCATGCTGCGCTCCGTGGTCGAAGAAGGCAGCGGTAATCGCGTGCAGAGAGAAATTGGCCGTGGTGACCTGATGGGCAAGACGGGCACGACCAATGGTCCACAGGAATTGTGGTTTTCCGGTTTCAACAAGGATATAGCAACAACGGTATTCGTGGGCTTCGATCAGCCAGAGCCGCTGGGCGAACGTGAACAGGGCGCGACTGTCGCTGTGCCGATCTGGATCGATTTCATGTCTGCGGCGCTGAAAGGGAAACCCGAAAACACCATGAGCAGGCCCGACGGTATCGTGGACAGGCTCATCGACAAAAACTCCGGGCAACTGGCCACACCGGGCGACCCCAATTCAACTTTCGAATATTTCCGTGTCGAGAATGCACCGGCGCCCCTGGAGACCCCACTGCCCGGTATTGAATTGAACGAGGAACAGACCGAAGAATTGTCTACCGAGACGATTTTTTAGGGAGCCCCTCTTTCCTCTTTCCTCTTTCTTCATTCCCCTGCCCTGGCTGGCAAGCCGGGTCCACTATCGAGACATCGCCAGGACGGCACAGGTCGGCCTGTCGAAAACCGACGGTGGAGCTGTCAGGCTACTGCTTTTTTGGCGCGCACGACAAAGCGCCAAACCCTGCTCACCGGGTGGGTGAGTGAGGCTGGCGCCAGGAAGCTGTGTCGAATTGTCGGTACTGCTGGCGTGTAGCGTTAAACGCGACGATTGCCGAAACGCTTCTTGAAGCGATCGACTCGACCGCCAGAATCCAGAATCTTCTGCTTGCCCGTATAGAACGGGTGGCACTGTGAGCAAACATCGATAAGGATGTCCTTGCCCAGAGTAGATTTGGTCTCGATCACGTTGCCACAACTACAGGTTGCCTTGATTGGGCCGTAGTTCGGATGGATATCAGCTTTCATGTGTATTCTCTCTTCCTCAGTTCAGCATCGCCACGACGTATCTCGCGCCGCACGATACCGGCTTTGTCAGGATAGCAGTATCAGGGGGCCGGTTTGGCTATCGTAAGCCACCGGGGCTTATCCAAACCTTCGGGGCCACCCCAAATCGGGGCGAGCATTCTAACAGAGAATTGCCGGGAAGCAAGTCTCCCCGGGAAGCCGCTAATTCCGGGCCTGACGTAGCCTGTCGTGGTTCTTTACTACTTCCTGCATGATGCGGGTAAACAGCTCTTCCACCAGATTCGGGTCAATTTCCAGGCTGTCGCAGCGCTCTCTCAGGCGCGTAATCTTCTCAGCCTCTCGCGACGAATCGAATGAATTCAGGTTCTGCTTTGCCTTGATTACACCCACAGTATGGGTGAGCTGGAAACGCTCTGCCAACAGCCGCAGTAAACGGTCATCGATATCGTCGATCTGTTTGCGAATTTCCTGCAGCTCAGCTGGGATTGCCTGCTCACTCATAGTTTTACTTGCCTGGGCTGACAGCCCGCTGGACGTCGCCGTGTTTTTTTGCGCTCGGTTTATACTGACAGTATGTGTTTCCCGCCTGCCTGGAACACAGACCGTGGAGCGAAGCGGGAGTGGCCGGAGTATAGACCATCGGCGCCTGCTGTTCAGCCCCATCCGCCCGGTTGTCTACGCTCCAGCATACTCGTACTATGCGGAGTCACAGCCATGCCAGCCCCCAGGGGCTCATCCCAGCAGTCTTATCCATGAGCAGCAGCAAGCACCGCGACCCCCTCATCCTTCGCGTCGCGATACCCACCCCGTTGCGGCGTCTATTCGACTACCTGCCTCCAGGGGAGTCGGAGGCAACTGTTGGGCCTGGCGGAGAAGCCAGGGTAGTGGAGAGCTACCCGATCGGTGCCCGGGTGCGGGTTCCCTTTGGCCGCCGCCAACTCATCGGAGTGATCGTAGAGCATGCAGCCAACTCATCCGTACCCGCCAGCAAACTCAAGTCGGCGCTGGACTTGCTGGATCGCGAGAACGTAGTGCCGGAACCTCTGTTCAAGGCCCTACTCTGGTCCGCGAGCTACTACCAGCATCCCGTCGGGGAAGTCCTTGCAACCGCGCTGCCTACCCTGTTGCGCCAGGGGGAACCTCTGCTGGACTGCGTCGAACTCTGGTCCGCGACAAGTACAAGCCCGGATGCGTCAAATCAACTCAGTAGAGCCCCAAGACAGGCCGCCCTGTTGTCCCTGATCCAGACAGCCGGGCCGATCACCCTGGAAGACATGAAGCACAAGGGTTTCGATTCGTCGCTATTGAAGCAACTTCAGGCCAGGGGGCTGGTGCAGAACCACCAGGAAATTTGCGATGAACAATTCACCGCTGCCTGGGAAGCGCCCTCTCGGCACACGGTCTCCCTCAACAAGAATCAACAACAGGCCCTGGCTGCCATTGAAACCGATAAGGGATTCGATTGCCTGCTGCTGGACGGCGTCACCGGCTCGGGCAAGACTGAAGTGTATATGCGCGCCATCGAGCGAACCCTGGCTGCCGGTAAGCAGTGCCTGCTGCTGGTTCCCGAAATAGGTCTCACTCCCCAGGCTGTTACGCGCTTTACCCAGCGTTTCACCTGTCCCATCGTTCTGTTGCATTCCGGCTTAAGCAATCGCGAACGCCTGCTTGCCTGGCGCGATGCGCGCCAGGGTCGTGCCGGCATTGTGATCGGTACCCGTTCCGCCGTGTTCACACCACTGGCGCGGCCGGGATTAATCATGGTCGATGAAGAGCACGACGGCTCTTTCAAACAACAGGATGGTTTCCGTTACTCGGCGCGCGATTTCGCCATCAAGCGCGCGCAGCAGGAGCAGATGCCCGTCATCCTCGGGTCGGCGACGCCCAGCCTCGAAAGCCTGAATAATGCACTCGAAGCCAGGTACAAGCACATCAGGTTGCCGGAACGGGCTGGCAATGCTGAGCCCCCCAGCATGCAGATCATGGATATTGAGAAGGAACATCTCGATCACGGCTTCTGTGAAGCCATGCTGGTAAAGATGGAGAAGCACCTGGCTGAGAGCAACCAGGTGCTGGTCTTCATCAATCGGCGTGGTTACGCCCCGGTGTTGCAATGCCAGTCCTGCGCCTGGATAGCCGAGTGTGACAGCTGCATCGCCCAGTTTACGGTGCATTCAAGGCCGGCGGGATTACGCTGCCATCACTGTGGTTCTGCACGTGGCCTGCCCCGGCAGTGCCCGCAATGTCATTCTGCACGCCTCGAAACTCTGGGTCTGGGTACGCAAAAACTGGAACTGTTTCTGGAGCGCAGATTCCCCGCGATTCCTGTGCTGCGCATCGATCGCGATTCCATGCGCTCAAAGTCCAGCTTCGACGACATGATCGAAACCGTGGAGAGTGGGGAACCCTGCATCCTGGTTGGCACCCAGATGCTGGCCAAGGGTCACCATTTCACCGATGTCACCCTGGTAGCAATTCTGGACGCCGACCTCGGCCTGTTCAGTGCCGACTTCAGGGGGCAGGAACACATGGCGCAGACCATTGTACAAGTGGCCGGTCGTGCTGGACGGGGAGATAAACGGGGCGAAGTAGCGATTCAGTCGCGCCACGGCAGTCACCCCACCCTGCAGAACCTGGTGAGCCTGAGCTATGGCGAATTCGCCGCGCAGCTTCTGCAGGAGAGAAAACAGGGACAGATGCCACCTTTTAGCCATCTGGCGCTTGTTCAGGTTGAATCCGAGCAATCGGCCACGGCGGCAAAATTCGCCGAGCAGGTCCTGACACAGGCCCGCAGAATAACAGGACATGATGCAGGCCCAGAAAGTGTCATCCAGTTGCTGGGACCAATGCCCGCCCCAATGGAGAAACGCGCCGGCAGGTATCGCTGGCACCTGCTTCTGAAGAGCCAGAAGCGCGGCGCGCTGCAAGGTTTCCTGGCCCAGCTGAGCCTGGCAGTAGAGGAATTGAAACTCCCCAGGACAACGCGCTGGAACCTCGATATCGACCCGGTCGAACTTACCTGACCCCCGTTTCCGACCAACATCTGCCCTCATTCCTGCTTCAGCAATGGGAAAGACTACCGATAATTGTGGTGGCTGTATTAGAAAACACCGATAAAATAGCCAGAAAACAAGGTGTTAGCTTTTCTGCCAGGTTTACGGCAGCAATCTGATTAGCAGCAAAGACACTGACCACGAATAAAAGAATATAGAATAGGGACATGACTCAGGATTTCGCCAAGATCAGGCCAGAACCCTTGCTGGAAAAGAAGCCGGTGGCGAACCCACCAGCCTGGTCGCTCATGATTACCGGCCTTGTCCTGGGTATCACCATCGGCGTGTTCGCCTGTGTCCTGCTCTATCTTTCCGGTAACGTGCCACCCATCGCGCAGGCTGCGATCGCCCGGGGGCCCGTCGCCAATGCCGAACCCATGGCGACCAATACGCAGGCAGAACCGGAACAGCAAGCCTCACTGGAGCTGGAGTTTTACCGCGTGTTGCCGGAAAACGAGGTCATCGTTGACGCCACACCGGTAGATATCAGCTCCCAGGACCCCGAGCGGATCCTGGATACACCCTTTATGTTGCAGGCCGGCGCCTTCGAGCGTCGTGAACTCGCCGAGACGGAGAAGGCCCGGCAGGAGAACCTCGGGCTTAGCATTGTCATCAAGGAACAGAACGTGGGTGGCCGTACACTCTTCCTGGTCCAGTCAGGTCCCTACAACACTAACGGTGAGCTCGAGACGGCAAAGACCGTCTATCGCAGGAACAACATCTCCAGCCTCCCGGTTGCCGTGCGTTAGCAGCAGCCATCCTCGTGCCTGAGCATGCAGGCGATCAGCCCCCGTATTCCATAGGTCCCCCGGCGTGGCGAGCCCATTGTGCTGCGGGGCAAGATAAATCCTGTCGCAGAGCTTGAATTCCGCGGGAAGTTCCTCATCTTAGGAGCTTTGGGAGACTCGCCTCTCCCCGGCCCTGTACTGCCCACCAGTCCCGATCTGCTATGGTGCGCAGGCATCGTAGATTTAGAAGGAGAGAACCTTGGACCAATATAGAGGAACCACCATTCTGTCGGTACGACGAGGCGACCGTGTCGTCATAGGCGGGGATGGGCAGGTCTCCCAGGGCAACACCGTGATGAAGGGTAATGCCCGCAAGGTACGCCGACTCCACAAAGACCAGGTACTGGCAGGCTTTGCAGGGGGCACGGCTGACGCCTTCACCCTGTTCGAGCGTTTCGAAGAACAGCTGGAGAAGCATTCCGGAAAACTCACCCGTGCCGCGGTTGAACTGGCGAAACTCTGGCGCACCGAGCGTTCCCTGCGACGGCTGGAAGCCTTGCTGGTCGTGGCGGACAAGGAAGCCTCTCTCATCATCACCGGTAATGGCGATGTGATCGAGCCGGAAGACGACATCATGGCTATTGGCTCCGGTGGTTCGTTCGCGCTGTCTGCCGCTCGCGCCCTGTTTGAAAATACGGAGATGAGCGCGCGGGATATCGTGGAGAAGAGCCTGGGCATCGCGGCTGACATCTGCGTCTACACGAACCAGCAACTCACGATAGAGGAATTGGAGATCGGCTAACACCGGCGTCCAGACAGAATTCGTCCGGGGCCGATAATCCTCTGGGCCATTATGCCCAGGGCCTCAATCCCCAGGAACTTTAACCCAAGCACCACATTCAGGAACAAGCATGTCAATAATGACCCCCAGAGAAATCACGTCGGAACTGGACAAGCATATCGTGGGGCAACACGAAGCCAAACGCGCCGTTGCCATCGCGCTGCGGAATCGCTGGCGTCGAATGAAACTCGATGAACAGCTGCGAAGTGAAATCACCCCCAAGAACATTTTGATGATTGGGCCTACCGGTGTGGGCAAGACCGAAATAGCGCGCCGCCTGGCGAAACTGGCCCACGCGCCATTCATCAAGGTCGAGGCCACGAAGTTTACCGAGGTGGGTTATGTGGGTCGCGACGTGGAATCCATCATTCGAGACCTTGTGGATGTGGCAGTCAAGATGATCCGCGAGACTGAAATGCAAAAGGTGCAATACCTGGCAGAGGATCGCGCCGAAGAAAGAATTCTCGACGTACTCCTGCCGCAGGCACGTACCGGCGAAGGCACGGAGGTCGACGATTCACAATCCAGTGCCCGCCAGGTATTCCGCAAGAAACTGCGGCAGGGCGAGCTGGATGACAAGGAGATAGAAATCAAGATCGCCGAGTCACCCGCCGGAGTGGAGATCATGGCCCCGCCTGGCCTCGAGGACATGACCAGCCAGCTAAAGAGCATGTTCTCCAACATGAACAGCGGTCGCAAGACATCGAGGCGAATGACCGTGAAAGCGGCCCTGAAGGCAGCCCGAGACGAGGAAGCGGCCAAGCTCATCAATGAAGATGAGATCAAGAACCAGGCTGTCGAAGTGACCGAACAGACTGGCATCGTATTCATCGATGAGATCGACAAGGTTACCAACCGAGATGATTTTGGTGGTGCCGGCGTATCCAGGGAAGGCGTACAGCGCGACCTGCTTCCCCTCATCGAAGGTTCAACGGTGACCACCAAGTACGGCAGTGTCAGAACCGACCACATTCTGTTCATCGCGTCAGGGGCATTCCATCTTTCCAAGCCTTCCGACCTGATCCCGGAACTGCAAGGCAGGCTGCCTATTCGTGTGGAACTGGAAGCGCTCACGGCAAAAGACTTCGAGCGCATACTGGAAGAGCCGGATGCCTCGCTCAAGGAACAGTATCAGGCTCTGCTGGGCACGGAGGGACTGTCCGTCTCCTTCAGCAAGGATGGCATCGCCAAGATTGCCGAAACAGCCTGGCAGGTTAATGAACGCACCGAAAACATCGGCGCACGCAGGCTGCACACTGTCATGGAACGCTTGCTTGAAGAGTTATCTTTTTCCGCCGCCGATCTGGCCGTGGGCGACACCAGGGAAGTGATTATCGACGCCGCCTATGTAGAGAAACAATTGCATGAATTGGCACGGGATGAAGACCTGAGCCGCTATATACTCTAGGGGGCTAAGCCCCGCTGTCTTAACCGGTATCTGAATTTTGGCCATGGACTCTGTAACCCCTACCGAAATCAAGCTGCACAAGAATTCGGCGACCCTGGAACTGCTCTATGCCGATGGCAGTAGTCGCTCCTTGAGTGCCGAATTCTTGCGCGTCCACTCGCCCTCCGCCGAAGTACGAGGCCATGGCAAGGGTCAGGAAGTACTGCAGACCGGCAAGCGCAATGTGACTATCGTGCATGTGCAGGCCGTAGGTAACTACGCCATCAAACTCGGCTTCGACGACAAGCACGATACCGGCATCTATAGCTGGGAGTACCTGAAAGAACTGGCCGACAACGAAAAATCGCTATGGCAGCAATACCTTGCTAAACTGCAGGCCGCCGGCGCTACCAGGGAGCCTTTAGCTCCCGGCGTTCAGGTGATAAACATCAAGCCATCCCCATCCAGCTAAGGTCTACAACCTGGCAATGAGCAGCGAACACGAGCAAGACACAACCCATTTCGGCTACCAGCAAGTGCCGGTTGCCGAAAAGCAGCAGCGAGTCGCAGAAGTATTCCGGTCTGTTGCGCAGCGCTACGACATCATGAACGATGTCATGTCCATGGGCTCCCATCGCCTCATCAAGCGCTTCACGATTGAGCTGAGCGCCCTGCGCAAGGGACATAAAGTGTTAGACCTGGCGGGTGGCACTGGCGATCTGGCGATGAAGTTTGCCCCCATCGTCGGCGAAAAGGGCCAGGTTGTCTTGGCAGATATCAACGATGCCATGCTGCAGGTAGGCCGGGACCGGGTAATCGACAACGGCCTCGCCGGCATCATCGATTTCGCCCAGGTGAATGCGGAGACCCTCCCCTTCGCTGACAATACCTTTGACTGCGTGTGTATCGCCTACGGCCTGCGCAATGTAACAGATAAGGACAAGGCACTGGCCTCCATGGCCCGGGTCCTGAAACCCGGTGGCCGGGTCGTTGTACTGGAGTTTTCCAAGCCCCGTAATCCACTACTCGGGCGCGCCTATGACGTCTACTCAAACCTGTGGCCGGTTGCAGGCAAGATGATCACCGGGGACAGCGAGAGCTATCGCTACCTGGTGGAATCGATTCGCATGCACCCCGATCAGGAAACCCTGTTGGGCATGATGGAGAACGCAGGGCTGGTCAATTGCCGCTTCCATGACGTGATGAACGGTATCTGCGCCATACATATTGGTTTCAAGCCCGACCTCACTTCCACTGCGCCAGCAGAAGCCTAGGCTACAGGAAGCCATGCAGGAACTCCTTGGCAATATTGCACTGTGGCCAGCTCAGCAAGTGCTGGCTGGAATCCTGGCATCCGATGCCCACATCAGGAAGTCACTGAATCAATTTGCCGGCAAGGCCCTGCAGATTTCCGCATCAAGACCCTCATTCAATCTCTGCCTGATCTTCGATGAAGACAGTGTCAGAATCAACGCGCTCGATGCCAGCAGGCACGCCCTGCCAGTCGATGCAGTCATAAGAGCAAGCGCCCAGGAATTGCTGGCTCTGTTGTTCGATAAATCGTCAGGTTCGCTGGTGGCCTCTGGCATCGAGATCGATGGCGATGTGCAGTTTACCCAGGATCTGTTTACCACCCTGAAACGTCTCGACCTGGATTGGCAGGACTACCTTGCCCCGCTTGTTGGCGATATGCCGGCCCATGAACTGGGTCGCCTGTCCGAAAAATCCCGCGGCTGGGCCAGGGAGACGCGAGAGAATATCCATCGCAACGTGGACGATTACCTCAAGGAGGAAATACGGCTATTTCCCCATCGCCATGAGTTGCGCAACTTCGACGCCGGGGTCGATGAGCTGCGCCTGCGCATTGATCGCCTGCAGGCACGGGCAGAAGCGCTTGCCAGCCGCCTTGGCGATTAGCACTGGCAACGTCTACAGCAACTTCTCACCCACTTAAGCTGCTGATAATTCTGTGAATATCCACGATATCGGTTCTTGAGAGCATGACTGCCGGGTGGTATCTTTGCACCCCCGTTTAAACCTGAAGCCACCGCCACCCCGTGTCCCACCTACCCCGCCTGCTGCGCATACTGAATACCGTGGCCAAGTACCGCCTGGACGAGTACCTGCGCGGGCAGCCGGGCTATTTCTGGCTGCAATGCACGTTGTTGCCGTTCAAGCTGCGCAACATCGGCTCTGGCAATAAAGGCAGCAAACACCAGCGATTACGGCTGGCCATGGAAGAGCTGGGACCTATCTACATCAAATTCGGGCAATTATTGTCGACCCGGCGGGATTTTCTGGATGTAGAGCTGGCGGATGAACTACAGGCATTGCAGGACAAGGTCCCGCCATTCAGGCAGCCCGATATCAGGACTCTCGTCGCCCAGGCCCTCGGCCAGCCAGCAGACGAGATCTTCCTGTCGTTGAATGATCTCCCACTGGCATCGGCCTCCGTTGCGCAGGTTCACGAAGCCACCTTGCTCAATGGCGAGGAGGTAGTAGTCAAAGTATTGCGGCCGGGTATCGAGGAAGTCGTAAAGGCTGACATCAAACTGCTCAAGTGGGCTGCGGAACTCATGGAGTCGGTTTCCTCGCTGGGGAAACGCCTGCGTCCCATTGAAGTCGTCCGCGATTATGAGGCTGTCATTCTCGAGGAATTGAATCTGCAATCCGAAGCCGCGAATACGGCCCAGTTACGCCGCAATTTCGCAGACTCACCGAGTCTCTATGTGCCGAAAGTCTATTGGGACTACACGCGCAAAAACATTCTGGTAATGGAACGCATTGATGGCATTCCGGTGACCGACCTGGCCACACTCGCCCAATACAATGTGAACCTGAAAGCGCTCGCCGAGACCGGCGTGAATATCTTTTTTACCCAGGTGTTCGAGCACAACTTTTTCCATGCCGACATGCATCCTGGCAATATCTTTGTCAGCAAGGCTAACGGCGACAAGCCGCAGTACATTGCCATCGACTGTGCCATCATCGGGTCACTGAGCAACAATGACCAGGACTACCTGGCGAAAAACCTGTTGGCTATCTTCAAGCGCGACTACCGACGAGTTGCCGAGCTGCACGTTGAATGTGGTTGGGTGCCACCCCACACCCGGGTGAATGAATTTGAGTCGGCAATACGCTGCGTGTGCGAGCCTATCTTTGAAAAACCGCTGAAAGAGATTTCCTTCGGCCAGATTCTCGTACAGTTGTTCCGCACCGCCGGTCGATTCGACATGGAAGTGCAGCCCTCGCTGGTGTTGCTACAGAAGACCCTGTTGAATATTGAAGGCCTGGGGCGCCAACTCTATCCAGAACTCGACCTGTGGCAGACAGCCCTGCCCTACCTCGAAACCTGGAACGCCAAACGACTCAATCCTTTTACCCTGATGCGCAAGTTCCAGGAAAATCTGCCTGACTGGGTCGACCAGTTACCGATGCTGCCCATCATGCTGTTCAACGCGGTCGGACAGGCTGAAGAGCTTGGCAAACTCAACAAGAATTTGCAGGCAGCGGAAGCACACCGGAGGCTGATGCGCCACAAGCGAGTCAAACGGGCCAGGACGCTGGGGATAGTATTGCTGCTCTTAGCAGGTGGCACGCTGTTACCACCGGTAGCCGCGGCTCTGGACACCCTGCCAGTCCTGACCCTGGGACTGGCAGGGCTTGCAGCCTATCTTTTGAGTTTTAGAAACTGAGAGCGCATACTAGATTCATGTCTTCCTACCTCGATGAGATCGCCTGGAACAGCGATGGCCTTGCACCCGTCGTCGCCCAGGATGCAAAGACCGGCAAACTGTTGATGCAAGCCTGGGTCAACAGGGAGGCGCTCGCCATCGCCGTGGAAGAGAAGCGGGCTGTCTACTGGTCACGCTCGCGCAACAGACTATGGCGCAAAGGCGAAGAATCGGGCAATGTGCAGAAACTCATCGACGTGTTTCTGGATTGTGACAACGACGCTATCTGTTACAGCGTTGAACAGGTCGGTGAAGTGGCCTGTCACACTGGCAGGGTAAGCTGTTTCCATAAGCGTCTGACCGACGACGGCTGGGCAGTCGAGCAACCCGTGCTCAAAGACCCCGGCACGATGTACACCAGGTAGGCGCAAGAGTCGCCAATCTGAATTTCTTTACGAGCAATTCCGGCAAGTTACAACACTATGAGCGACGTTCTAAGACAATTGGCTGCAATCCTGGAAGAGCGCAAGAGCGCTTCCAGCGATGAATCCTATGTGGCCAGCCTGCATGCCAGGGGCCTCAACAAGATCCTTGAAAAGGTCGGCGAGGAAGCCACGGAAACAATCCTGGCTGCCAAGGATTGCGGCCATGACGGGGATGGCAAACAGGCCCTGGTACAGGAGACCGCCGACCTGTGGTTCCACACCCTGGTCATGCTGAGCCACCTGAATCTGGGGCCTGCAGAGGTGTTGGAGGAACTGGAAAAACGCTTTAACATATCAGGGTTGGAAGAGAAGGCGTCTCGACAAAGTTGAAGTCCGGCGGCTGCTGTAGAAATTCGTCGGAATTGGAGGTTTATCATGGGTTTAGGTGGTATAGGCATTTGGCAATTACTGATCATTCTACTGATCGTATTTATGCTGTTCGGGACAAAAAAGCTGCGCAATCTGGGCTCTGACCTTGGCGGCGCCTTGAAAGGCTTCAAGACGGCCATGAAAGACAATGAGAAAGAGTCCGAGTCCGAGTCCGAATCCGAATCGGAAGACGAGCCCACGGAAGTTGTCGCAGAAAAGGCAGAGTCCAAATCTTAACGTTCCGTCGGGATGACCCAGCCATCCCGACTTCCTCATTCCAGTTTCCCAGGGCCAACTCCTCAGACCGATTCTCTCAGGACTGTTGCCAAGGACTCGCCCTAGCAAGCCATGTTTAACATCGGAACTTTCGAATTACTGCTGATCTGCATCATCGCCCTGTTGGTGCTTGGTCCGGAGCGGCTCCCCGGCGCCGTGCGAACTGCCGGGCTCTGGATTGGCCGCTTTCGTCGCAGCTTCTACAAGGTCAAGGCCGAGATCGAGAGAGAGCTCAATGCCGATGAGATTCGTCGCCAATTACACAATGAATCCATCATGGCAGAACTCGAAGAGACAAAGTCTGAAGTAAAGGGCATTGCCAAAGACACGCACGATTCCATCAACAAGATCGTGAATTCGAAAGACTTCGACCCTGGCGCCTCCCAATATACCGACGAGCAGTTACAGAACTCCAACGCCGAGAGTGAAGCCGCGAAGGAGACCTCGACCGCGAAATCCCTGAAGGAAGAAATAGAAGAAGACATTCAGGAAGTTGCCGAGCAGCTCGACGAGGTTAAACAGAGCCTGTACGGAACCGGCAAGAATCCAAAGCTGACCCAAGCCGTTGACGACGATTCGAGCAGCGAGAAAGCATCCTGACATGACCTCGGCCGAAGACGAAAAAGAGCTGACCCTGATCGATCACCTGATCGAACTTCGGGACCGCATTCTAAAATGCCTGCTCGCCATCATTATCCTGTTCCTGGCCCTGTTCGCCTTCTCCAACGATATTTATACCTATGTGGCTACACCGCTTCTGGATGCACTACCGGAAGGTTCGTCGATGATTGCCATCGATCCCACCTCGCCATTCTTTGCGCCCTTCAAGCTGACTTTCTATGTGGCCTTCCTGATTGCAGCACCCTATGTCCTCTACCAGGTCTGGTCTTTCATCGCGCCCGGTCTGTATCAGAGGGAAAAGGCGGTAGCGATACCGCTGTTTATCTCCAGCGTCCTGCTGTTCTACGGTGGGGTCGCCTTCGCGCGCTACATCCTGTTTGGTTTTGTCTTTGCGTTCTTTGTCTCTGTGGCGCCGGAAGGGATCACCGTGGCACCGGATATCAACAGCTTCCTTAGCTTCGCACTGACCATATTCCTGGCATTCGGCATCGCCTTCGAAGTACCCATCGCGGTATTTATCCTGATCTGGGTTGGCCTGGCGGAACCCGACTCACTCGCCGAGAAGCGACCCTATGTAGTAGTAGGTTGTTTTGTGGTGGGGATGCTACTCACACCGGCCGACCCGTTCACTCAGTCGATGCTGGCGATCCCCATGTGGTTGTTGTTTGAAGTGGGTATCTTCGCGGGTCGCCTGATTCGCAAGCGGCAGGTAGAGGAAGAGGCTAACGAGGCCGCCAGCTAACTGCGCAGTAAAAACGTTACTGGCCCATTGTTTTCCAGAGCAATATTCATATCTGCAGCAAACACGCCACTGCATACCGATGCATAGCTGGATTGTGCTTTTCGAACGAGTTCGTCGTAGAGCGCCTCAGCTTCAGCCGGAGGCATGGCTGAAGAAAAACTCGGCCGCAGACCTTTCTCGGTGGATGCTGCAAGGGTGAACTGGGACACCAGCATCAATTCACCGCCCACTTCTTTCAGCGAGAGATTCATCTTGCCCTCTTCATCACCGAATACGCGATAAGCCAGGATCTTGTGCAACAGCTTTTCTGCTGTCGCAGCGTCATCTGATTTCTCAACTCCTATAAGCGCCAGCAGCCCCCGGCCTATCTCGGCGTGCAATTCGCCGCCGATTGTCAGCCGCGCATAGTTTACCCGTTGTATCAATGCGATCACGACACGGCCCGCCTGCTTATTCTGCGTCTTCCAGGTTCTTGGCGATGTCGTGAGTCGCCCTGATCAGGGCATCGACATTACCCGGCTCGGAAGCCGAATGCCCGGCATCGCGAACGATATGCAACTCCGATGCCGGCCAGTGATGATGCAGAAGATAGGCATTGTCCAATGGACAGACCATATCGTAACGTCCATGCACAATGGTGCCGGGTATATCCTTTATAGCATCCATATTCCTGAGTATCTGATTCTCTTCGATGAAACCCTTGTTCATGAAATAGTGGGTTTCGATGCGAGAGAGGGCCATGGCATTGTGGGGCTTGGTGAACTTGGCCATGGCTTCGGCGCTGGGGCGCAGCTTGGAACAATTGCCTTCCCACGCCGACCACGCCTTGGCGGCAGCCATACGGGCCAGTTCGTCCTCACCGGTCAAGCGGTTGTAGTAAGCCTCTACCAGGTCACCCCTCTCTGCCTCCGGTATGGCGCGCTGAAACTCGTCCCAGTTGTCCGGGAAAATCCGGTTTGCACCATCGCTGTATAACCAGTCGAGATCCACCTGCCGACACAGGAATATGCCCCTGAGCACCATGGCGTGCACGTGCTGTGGGTACTTCTGCGCATACAGCAGACTCAGGGTAGATCCCCAGGAGCCGCCAAACAGGACGAACTGCTCTACCGCCAGATACTGACGAATCTTCTCGATGTCTTCGATCAGGTCTCCGGTCGTGTTCTCTTCCAGGGAGCTATGGGGAGTTGATCGCCCACAACCTCGTTGATCGAAGGTGATGATGCGGTAATTGCTGGGATCGTAGAAACGTCGCGAGCTGGCATCACAGGCTGAGCCCGGACCCCCATGGACGAAGAGCACGGGCAGGCCATCCGGGTTGCCGGCCTCGTCGACATAGAGTTCGTGGATTTCTGACACCTTTAGCTGGTGTCGCTTGTAGGGTTTTATTTCAGGGAACAGGACGAACATTGTTTGGGCACACCTCCATGGCTTTGCTTATGGTAGGCCACTGGGAGTGATTATCCTAGCGTCTCGCATGCGGAGACCTGAATACCTTTGAATAGTCCAAAGACTGCTGCCGGCGACCAGCGCCTGGAGTCCTCATTCCGACCCGAAGCCTGGATTTTTAACCGCGTGCAGCGGTCCCCCGACTCATGCGTTTGCGTTCGTTCTCGGTGAGGTAGCGCTTACGCAGGCGGATGCTGCTGGGGGTAACTTCCACCAGTTCGTCGTCGGCGATAAATTCCATGGCCTGTTCCAGGCTGTGGCGTACCGGGGGTGTGAGGAGGATGTTTTCATCACTGCCGGAGGCACGAATGTTAGTGAGTTGTTTGGCCTTGGTTGGATTTACCACCAGGTCATTGTCGCGGCTGTGCAGACCAACGATCATGCCCTCGTAGACTTCGGTGTTCGGTTCGACGAAGAGCCGGCCTCGTTCCTGCAGGTTAAACAGTGCGTAGCCCAGGGTCTTGCCCTTGACCATGGAAATAAGGACACCGTTTATGCGACCACCCAGTTCGGCTTCTTTGTAGGGGCCATAGTGGTCGAACACGTGAGTCATCAGTCCCGTGCCCGAGGTCATACTCAGGAAGGCAGAGCGGAAGCCAATGAGGCCGCGGGTTGGGAGGATAAACTGCAGGCGCACGCGCCCCTTGCCATCCGGTAATAAATCGACCATCTCGGCGCGGCGGTAGCCCAATTCTTCGATGATACTGCCCTGATGTTGCTCATCGCAGTCCACGACCAGGCTCTCGTAGGGTTCTTTGATGACACCGTCTTCTTCATGCAGGATTACTTCAGGACGGGAGATGGCCATCTCGTAACCTTCGCGACGCATGGTTTCGATCAGCACGGAAAGGTGAAGTTCACCGCGGCCGGATACCTTGAACTTGTCCGGGGTATCGCCCTGTTCCACTCGCAGCGCAACGTTATAGAGCAGCTCGCGTTCCAGACGATCTTTCAGATGGCGGGACGTGAGGTATTTCCCCTCCTTGCCGGCGAAGGGTGAATCGTTGACCTGGAAAGTCATGCTGATCGTGGGCTCGTCCACGGTGAGCGGCGGCAGTGCCTCGACGCTTGCCGGGTCGCACAGCGTGTCGGAGATCTGCAGGTCTTCGATACCGGTTATACAGATAATCTCGCCGGCAGCAGCTTTGTCCACGTCGATACGTTCGAGACCGAGGTGACTCTTAACCTGCAGTATCTTGCCCTTGCGCTGATTGCCTTCCCTGTCGACGATGACGACTGGCTGGTTACATTTGGCAACGCCGCGGGTGACTCGACCTACGCCGATTACGCCAACGTAGCTGCTGTAGTCCAGCGCACTGATCTGCATCTGGAAGGGTCCATCGATATCGACCTCCGGCGCTGGCACCTTGTCGACAATCACCTTGAACAAGGGCTTGAGATCGTCGGCCAACTCATCGGCTTCCAGTCCGGCAACACCCTGCAGGGCAGAGGCATAGATGATGGGGAAATCCAGCTGTTCATCGGTGGCACCGAGCTTGTCGAAGAGGTCGAACACCTCGTTGATGACCCAGTCGGGTCGTGCACCGTCGCGGTCGATCTTGTTGATGACGACGATGGGATTCAGTCCCTGGGCGAAGGCTTTCTGGGTCACGAAGCGGGTTTGCGGCATGGGACCCTCGAAGGCATCAACCAGTAGCAGCACGCTATCCACCATGGACAGGACTCGCTCGACCTCGCCACCGAAGTCGGCGTGGCCGGGAGTATCCACAATATTAATGCGGTATTTCTCGCCGTTGGCTTCCCAGTTGATTGCGGTATTCTTGGCGAGAATCGTGATGCCCCGCTCTTTTTCCTGGTCATTGGAGTCCATTACGCGCTCAATGGCGGCGCCCCTGGTTTCCAGGGTGCCGGACTGCTGCAGGAGCTTGTCCACGAGTGTGGTCTTGCCATGGTCAACGTGGGCGATGATGGCAATGTTGCGAATGTGATCTACCATGGAATGAATCCGGGAAAGGCGCCCGCAAGGGGCATCATGCAAAAGGCGGCGAGTATACACAGCTACGGGGTTGGAAGAAATGGCCCGGGCGGTGAAAGCTGGGGAATTTTTGCCGTCTTGCGAACGGATCTACATTGGCCTTGTTATTCGGGAGAGGCTGACAGATCCAGCACTGCCACGTTGGCATAGCCCTCATCCATGAGGTGGGCGGCGTGTAGCCTGCTCATCATGCCTTTGTCGCAGTACAACAGGTATTGCCTGGACGAATCCAGCTTCGGGAATTCATGCTGCAGGCTGTAGAACGGGATAGTCAGCGCATCGTCGCTGCCGGGAGTCGCTGGCATGGGCTTGATCTCTATTTCATCGGGATGGCGAATGTCGATGATCTGGCTGCCCGCAGAGGCTGACGACACCAGCCTCACCTCCGAGGTGTTGGTGGCAGAGTCATTCATCACCTCGGTTATCAGCTGATAGTTGGCGGATGCGACAGCCGCCTCGAGCACTGCGAAATCGAATTTCGCCTCTTCCTTTGCTATGCGTTCCGGACGGGCCTTGGTGGTCGGATTTTTTGAGATCACCGCACAGTATTCGGGTATGTTCTTTGAGAAATCCTCGCTGCCGATTTCCCGGGCGAGATTGATGATTTCCTGCTTGTTGCTGGTACTCAGCGGCCGCAGCACCAGGTTTTCACTCACCCTGTCGATGACCGACAGGTTGGCCAGGGTCTGGCTCGACACCTGGGCCACACTCTCCCCGGTGACCAGCGCCTTGATACTCATGTGCTCCGCAACCCTGTCGGCCGCCCGCAACATCATGCGCTTGAGAATGACCCCCATCTGTGAGTTTTCAACATTGTTGAGGATTTCGCTCACCACGTCTTCGAACGGCACGGTAACGAACTTGACCCGGTGCGAGCTGTGGTACTTCATCCACAGGAACAGGGCGAGTTCCTTCACGGCCAGTTCGTGGGCTCTTCCACCAAGGTTAAAGAAGCAATAGTGAGTCTGTAGTCCACGCTTGATGCAGAGGTAGCTGGAGACGGCCGAATCGAAGCCACCGGAAATCAGCGAGAGCACGGCATCCTGGCAACCGAGGGGGTATCCGCCGAGCCCGGCATACTGCTCCTTGACCATGTAGAAACTGTTGTCCCTGATTTCCATGGCCACGGTAACATCCGGGTTCACCAGTTTGACGCGCGCGGCCCCGGTATTCTGGTTGAGACCCGCACCGACAAAACGCTCTACATCCACAGACTTGAACGCGTGCTTGCCCGTGCGCTTGCAGCGCACGGCGAAGCTCTTGCCGTCCAGCCTCTTTCGGTAATACTGCATGGCAAGATCGAGCATGCCGTCCATGTCGGGCAGCGGGAATTTGTCCACTTCGAGGAACTGGCTCACCCCCGGAATGCAGGCCAGGCGTTCGACCAACTGCAGCTGTACTTGCGGGTCTTCGGTGGCGGGATGTACTTCCAGAGAATCCCATTCGCCCCTGACCACCAGGCCCGCGTCCAGTTCCTGCAAGACGTTTTTGAGATTCTTGCGCAACTGGCGAATGAAGCGCTTGCGCACCGGACGACTCTTGATCGTGATTTCCGGGAACAGTTTGACCAGAAACAACATAGGGTATGGGCCTGAGGGTCTAGAATCCTGTCCTGGACTTACTCTGATCCAGGCTGCCCGGATTTGGCGCAGGGAGAGCGGGTAACGGCGGAAACATTGGAGTAGAAATGCACTATATTGGTGCTTTTGTTTTGCTTTATGCTCTAATATGGTGCGTTATTAAAAAGCCTGCTTCTTGCAGGCCAGCAACCACGGGGCTTCCGGGTTGTCGCTGGATGGCATACATTTTGCTCCTTCATAGGCTCATAAGGCAAGTCCACCTTCGCGATGCAGATCACAGGGGTGGGAACCTTCGAGTTCGTACAGTTGCTGAAGGGCTGTTGTACAAAATTTGGACAGGCACTTGTTTGCGCTGGAGTGTAGAATTTCGGGCCCGGCATTGGTGCTCGGGAAGTTCAATCAACACGCACAAGCCACAAACCCATAGTCGTAATCGATTAGGAGAAAGAAACAAAATGAAAGCTAAATTGGAATATATCTGGCTGGACGGATATCAGCCCACCCAGAGCCTGCGCAGCAAGACCATGATCCGCAATGACTTTGGCGGAACTCTGGAAGAGTGCCCCATGTGGTCTTTCGACGGTAGTTCGACGCTGCAAGCCTCTGGTGATGACTCTGACTGTCTGCTGAAGCCAGTGGCCATCTTCCCAGACCCTGATCGCGTGAACGGCTTCCTGGTAATGACCGAAGTGCTGAATGCCGATGGCACTCCCCACGCCAGCAATGGCCGCTCTACCATCGATGACGATGATGACGATTTCTGGTTTGGTTTCGAGCAGGAATACTTCCTGTGGGATATCAAGACTGGCCTGCCACCAGGCTTCCCGAAGGGCGGCTACCCTAGCCCTCAGGGCCCATACTACTGCTCAGTAGGCGCCAAGAATGCCCACGGCCGCGATGTGGTTGAGGATCACCTGGACCTGTGTCTGGAAGCCGGCATCAACGTTGAAGGTATCAACGCCGAGGTTGCCGCCGGACAGTGGGAATTCCAGGTATTCGCCAAGGGCGCCGCGCGCGCAGGCGATGAGACCTGGATAGCGCGCTACCTGCTGGAGCGGACCGCCGAGCGTTATGACCTGTCCATTAACTGGGAACCCAAGCCACTGGGCAAGGACCTGGACTGGAACGGTTCCGGCATGCATGCCAACTTCTCTAACGGCCTGATGCGTGAATCCGGTGACGAGTCGGTCTTCACCAAGATCTGCGAAAATTTTGGCAAGAACATCGAGCGTCACATCAGCGTGTACGGTGCGAACAACGACCAGCGCCTGACAGGCAAGCACGAAACACAGTCCATCCACACGTTCAGCTACGGTGTATCCGACCGCGGTGCCTCCATCCGAATCCCGGTTGGCACCGTGCAGGATGGCTGGAAGGGTCGTCTGGAAGACCGACGTACTGCCTCCAATGCCGATCCCTACAAAGTGGCAGCAGCGATCATCAAGAGCACCAAAGAAGCTCTTAAATAATCGCCACCCGCATCTGCGATCCAGACCCCGGTTGCCGCCAGGTAACCGGGGTTTTTATGCCTCCACAACCAACCGCCAGGCACCGGAAGTGCCAGCAATCTTTTAGCAATTTTTTAGGACACCCATTTTAGTTTCCCCTTCCCTTTTCTCAAATACCCATTTTATTTCAACAACTTAAAAAGAATACCCCGCTGCAGGAATTGGAATAACCCGGGGTAACAAGCCGAAAACTTAAATGGGTGTCCTAAAAAATCGCTGTAAAAACTGCCAGGGAAGTTAGTACTTCTTAACTTTTTACGGGCGACGGAACTAGCGATTCACGGCGCTCACACGCACTGACTGGATTAGCCATGCTTGCCATATGCACCATTCTGGTGCATTGTTTGGGGTCAAAACCTTCGCTAGCCATTGGGCCATTCAGCGATGCCTCTCAAAGCCCCGGATTTACTGGCCTTGCGGCCTGCAAATTTTTCCTCGTATTGGTTTGGTTATTGCATAGCTCTCCTATGCTGGTCACCAATGCCTCCGTTACCTGACCCGGTGACCCAGCCATGAACAAGCAAGTGACACTCGATAATGTACATAAACGGTTACTGGATAACCTCAAGACGGGCGTGGTGCTACTGGATAGCAAGCTGCGCCTGCACTACCTGAACATGTCCGCTGAGCTGCTATTGGAAATCAGCGACAACAAGGCGAACAACACCTTTATTGGTGAGGTCTTGCTGGGCGCCGAGGATGACATCCAGGAAATGAGCGAAGCGATGGAGCAAAGCCGCAGCCACACCAAACGCAGCGCTGAATTCGGGCTCAAGAATGGCAAGTCCATCCTGGTGGACTACACCATCAATCCCTTCGAAGAGAAGGGAGAGATTCTTGCCTTGCTGGAGTTAAGTTCCCTGGAGCATGCCCAACGCATCAACCAGGAGGCCTCCCTGCACAATGCCTATTCCACTACCCGTGAACTGGTGCGTGGCCTCGCTCATGAGATCAAGAACCCCCTGGGGGGTATTCGTGGGGCTGCCCAGTTGCTTTCCCAGGAGAGTGACAGCAGCGAGCTGCAGGACTACACCAACATCATCATCGAGGAAGCTGACCGGCTCCATAACCTGGTAGACCGCATGGTGGGTTCGCGCAAACCCCTGGAAATTGCCGAGACCAATATTCATGAGGTACTGGAACGGGTTCGCAGCCTCGCTGAAGCCGACCCGGCCTGTGAGCACATCACCATCGAGACTGATTACGACCCCAGCATCCCCAGCATTGCAGGTGATGCTGACCAGCTCATTCAGGCCACGCTCAATATCGTACGCAACGCCATGCAGTCCCTGAACGCCGACGAGTCGCATGATAAAGAGAAGCGCATCATTTTTCGTACGCGGGTTGTGCGAAACGCCACCATCGATACGCTCACCCATCGCCTGGCGCTGAAGCTGGAAATAGAAGACAACGGCCCCGGCATTCCCGGAGAGCTACAGGAGACAATTTTCTATCCCATGATTAGCGGCCGCCCGGATGGCACCGGTCTGGGATTACCCATTACCCACGGCATCATCAATCAGCACAGGGGATTGATCGAATGTGTGAGCAAACCTGGCAAGACAATTTTCTCGATCATCCTGCCGTTCACAATGAGCGAACGAAATACAGGATGAAATACTGGAAAGACAAACATTTGAGCGATGCGCCTATCTAGTGAAGGTACAACCATGAGTGCAAACAATTCCGTATGGATTCTGGACGACGATCGATCCATTCGCTGGGTTCTGGAGAAATCACTCTCCAAGAACGGTCTGGAAACCACCAGCTTCGAAACAGGGGACGATCTCCTCAGAAGACTATCGGTCGAATCACCTGATGCCATCATCAGCGATATTCGGATGCCTGGTATCAATGGGCTGGAACTTCTCAGCACCATTCAGGAGAGCCACCCGGAATTGCCAGTCATCATCATGACCGCGCACTCGGATCTGGACAGCGCAGTAGCATCCTATAGCCGGGGCGCATTCGAATACCTGCCCAAACCCTTCGATGTGGACGAGGCAGTAGCCATGACCCAGCGCGCTCTGGAACACGCGCGGGACAAGTTGCAATCGACGCCGGTGGACAAAGCCGAGAGCACTCAGGAAATCATCGGGGAAGCACCGGCGATGCAGGAAGTGTTTCGTGCCATCGGACGTCTCTCGAATTCCAACATCTCAGTGCTGATTAATGGTGAATCCGGTACCGGTAAGGAACTGGTCGCCCATGCCCTCCACCAGCACAGCCCGCGCAAGGACAAGCCCTTCATACCATTGAATGTCGCGGCTATCCCCAAGGAACTGATCGAGTCCGAATTGTTCGGACATGAGAAAGGCGCCTTCACCGGCGCCACCCAACAGCGTACCGGGCGATTTGAGCAGGCTAACGGGGGCACGTTATTCCTGGACGAAATCGGTGATATGCCTGCGGAAACGCAGACCAGATTGCTGCGCGTGTTATCTGACGGCGAGTTCTACCGGGTAGGTGGCCACACCTCCATCAAGGTGGATGTGCGCATCATTGCGGCCACCCACCAGAACCTGGAGAAGCTGGTCGAGCAACACGCCTTCCGTGAAGATCTGTTTCACCGGCTCAACGTGATTCGTATCCATATTCCACGCCTGGCGGATCGCCGCGAGGATATTCCGCGCCTCGCCGCGTATTTCCTCAAGAAAGCGGCGGACGAACTGGATGTGGAACCCAAGATACTGCGCCCGGAAACCGAGAAGTACCTCTGCGAGCTGGCCTGGCCTGGAAACGTTCGCCAACTGGAAAATTTCTGCCGCTGGGTCACGGTGATGGCGTCCAGCCGCGAAATCCACCTGTCCGACATGCCACCGGAATTCTCTGAACAGGAATCGGAAGCCAGCGTGAATGGAAACTGGACACAGGGACTGCAGTACTGGGCGGATCAGCAGCTGAGCATGGGCAACACCGGCATTCTCAATGAAGCGAGCCCCATGTTTGAGAGGACCCTGATCGACATCGCCCTCAAGCATACCGGCGGTCGCCGTCGGGATGCTGCGGCACTGCTTGGTTGGGGCCGGAATACCCTGACGCGCAAGATCAAGGAACTGGGCACGTCGTATGGCAAGACTTCGGATTTGAGCGGCGACTAACAGGCCCGCATGAGAGACGTTCGATTACCGTAAGCCATGGCGGCGAGCAATGGATTCACGCCGCCACGCTTATCAATCGGTGATAAACAGTTCCTGCCAGTTAATGACCCGGTCGTGCCCACGGTAGGAGCCAAACTCCACGACGCCTCTCGGGAAATCGGAATAGTCCCCATCCGGAATTTCATCGTAGGGATCCATCGGATCTTCGGCAGTATCTCCACGCCAGTCGTAGCTCAGGAACTCCAGCGAGGTATCGAGGGTGGCGGCACCGAGGTCAAACTCAACCATAGCCTGTCCGCTAAATTCATCGTCCCCTTCCGGATCAGGGGCTGAGGTAATCAAGGGCCTGTCGGTATCATTGCTGTCATCCGTATCCCCATCCTGCAAGCGGTTGGTGACCCCTTCGAACACATTAATTTCCACATCCACCAGCTCGCCATTTTCGATCACCGTCTCACCCGGATCCAGGTCGCCCACATAGCTGTTGGCAATATAATCCAGCGCCGGGGCACCATCGACATCGTAGAGGAATGCGGTGCAGCTATCGGCGGTGTTGGTTACGAATTTGGTTCCATCGAAATACTCGATGCGGAACGGGATACCCAGGTCTTCTGTCTCCGGCCCAAACGCGTTCTCGACAATCAATCTGCCGTACCTGAATTCATGAGGATCGTTCGGAGGCGTGGACATCAGGCTCTGCAATATCGCGGTACCCGGTTCCGTGATTCCGTCATCGATCTCCACATCGAATGAGTCCAGCAGCACATCATTCGCTGCGTTGAGATCATCCGCGTCACCGTCATTGATGTTGTTATCGATAGGCGCGAAGGCGATTTTTACCGACTCGAACGGCGCTTCTTCCGCGCCACTTGCCTGCCGATTGAGACGGAAGTTACCCGAGAGCTGCAATTGTCCGTCCACCCAATCATCACCTGCTCCGCCAGTGTCACGGTCGAATGCCGTGGGGAAGGTCGTGGCTTCCAGTCGTCCCTGGGCAGCCAGATCGATATCCGCCGCGCCATCGATGTCTGCGATGGCACGAATATCGAGTTCACTCAGCTGGGTAATCTTGGTGAAATCGCCGAAGTAATTCAGGGTTGATTCGCCCTGGGCATTCTGGGCCTGTATATCCACGCTCACCTCAAACTCCTCACCGAGGTAGGTGAAGGATGAGGTCATGGCACAGACACCCTGCTGAATCCGCGGCACGAAATTCGATGCGCTCACCGTGGCAACAAAATGATTGGGGTAGATGCGTCCCACATTGTTCACACGACCAGTAATACCCGCGCTCACCCCATTGGTGTCAGAAGCGCCCAGGTAGCCGATGGCGGTTGGAGTCAAGGCATCATCTACCAGCACCGCATCGAGATCGAAGATACCTACCTCATTGATCGCCAGAGACTGGGATGCAGCGCTGATTCCATTGTTAATAGTATCTATGTAGCCAAAGCCTGCTGTGATCTCTCCGGTCACACCGCCTGGCACACCCGGCGTTGACGTGTCCACGGTGATCTCGGCAGCATAGTCATCCGTGCCGGATTCGTTACCGAAGTTCGGCGTGATTGCATTGTCAGACAAATCGGACGCCGTATCCGGCAGCCCGTCCTGATCCAGGTCATCTGCGCTCTCCCACTGGACACCGCGCACCGAGGTTTCGAATGGAACACCCGCCCGTGCAAACGGCAGGCTGTCTCCGTCCACCGCGAGTGTGGCATTGGTGTCACTGCCCCGGTCATTGCTGAAATCGATATCAAGACCAAACGGCCGCACAACGAAGGGCGTGCTCGCACCGCTCAGGGTATCGCCCGACAGGACTCCGGCCAGATCATTGCCAAGCGGGATTTCGTACTCACCGTGCAGTGAAATCTGGCCAGCATCGCTGAAGCGCAAGTTCAGCCGTGCACCTATATTGTTCTCCCCCTGGTCCAGGGTCGGCTGGTTCTCGAACAACAGATCGACTTCTACCCCGGAGGCGGCCGGGTTTAGCGTTGGTGAATTGAATGTGGGCACCGCGATCGGATTGTTGCCTTCATCCCAGATCGTCAGATCGGGCGCTGGCGTAGTTGCACAGTTCGCCGGATTTTCACACAGTCCAGCCAGCTTGATCGTCACGATAGAACCATCGGGCACCAACGATTCGCAAGCCAGGGATTGGTTCTCACCCGGTATCGCCACGCTACGAATCATCTGCACAGTCACGTCACCGGTGGTGGGCAGGGTGAGCGATGGCTTGCCCGCAATCTGGAATGGCAGACTGGTAATAGCCGGGTTCAGTGTATTCTCATCGAAGAAGCGCAGACCGGCTTCGCTGAATGTAATAGATGGGTCATGATCATTGAGATCATCAATAATGTCACCGTCCTCGATCTCGGAATAGATGCCGGCGATGTCAATATTGACGATGGGTGTATCTCCCGCAGGATCGGTGTAGTTAAACAGCACGGTCATGGACGTCTCGGAGCCAAACCAGGTGTAACTTCCCTGCCCATCGGTATTGGTACCCGGCCCACCGATATCCACCAGCGTGCCCGATCCCAGTACCAGGTCGGCCCAGGTGCCGGCACCGGTAGATGTAGAGAAATTCATCACCGTGCCATTACCAGGCTCTGCAGGGAAATGATTGGCATCGTGCCCTGTAATCGTAACTGTGGAGGCCACGCAGGCGATGCCGGTGGTCGCCACACCAATATGATAGTGATCGATGACCCCAATGCCGCAATCGGTTGTGCCGGTAGCAATCTCCACGTCGTGGATAAACATGGTACTGGCTAACGTATACCCATTAGCCACCCGGAACCGCACCGAGAGGGTACCGGTGAAATCGTCCAGCGCACCGCCCAGGGTACTCAGGTTCACATTCACATTGGTGGGCGAACCATTGGTATTCTGCAGCCCCGTGAGGTTGGCCGCCTGCACCCAGTTCGATCCGTCGTCACTCACCTCGACCACAATGGAATCCGACAGGTTCAGGCTGGCATAGGAGTAATCGAAGTCCAGGTACGTGGTCTGGTTCGCTGTGAACAGGCTGAGATCGATATCCCGGGTCATGCTTGGGTCGATGCCAGCACCGTCGGTAGTCGGATTCGTGGTGAGAGACAGTGTACTGCCACTGATCTGGATGTTGCCCAGACCAGGCCCGAATCCATTGGCAGGATCCGTTCCTATCACGCCATTGAATCCATCAATCTCCTGCCAGTCATTGTCCCAGCTGGTGGTGCCATCGTTGTTGCTATAGGCCGACACATCGAAGTTGTCGCCGTAGGTCACGTTCGTAATGACGAGATTGAAGTTAAACGTGGGGTCCTCTGTACCCAATTCGTCGATGAAGCTGTTGCTCACGTTCACGTTCACACTCTTCGCCACGGGAATAGTCTCCGTGAGGTTCAGGTTGAGCGTCACCTGACCATTGTCTGAAGGCACGAAGGTGTACGTAGCCTGGCCATCGTCGGCGGTGCCGTTATCCAGCGTGCCGTTACCAAACGCGATGCTCCAGTCGCCATCGGAGACACCGTCGAGACTGATCAGAACAGAACCCATGTAGTCGGTATCCACCTGATGCGAGCTGCCACCACCGATCTGGTGCTTGCGGATGGTAACCTGCCCGGCCTGACAGGCGCTGCCAGCCTGTGACTGGGTAATGGAAAAGTGGCCGTAGTAAGCATCCTCGATCACATGCAGCGCACTGATCGTACGCGCAGGATCGGCTGCGCTGAACACACCGATCGGGATGTTGCCCCTGAACAGGGTTTCCCCTGTGCCCGTGGTGGGGTCGGGTCGTGTATCCACCGCCAGTTCCACCACATCGTCCCTGCCGAAGCTGGCATTGTTGTCGCCGACTGTCACGCCTTCAACGGAAGACGAGAAGATAAATGTATCGAGCACCTGGGTGGAATCGGCCGGATCGACACGCATGTACATCGCGTCTACGTTGACTGACGAGGTGTCGAATACGTTGTTGTCGTCGGCAGTCAGGTAGATAGAGAAAGTATTCAGATCCACATCGTAGAGCACCAGATCAGAGTCGCTCCACCCTATTCCGGCCACCACATCGCTGGCCGTGGAAAAGACGAAATCGCCGTTGTCCAGCACATAGACGGCGTCGATGTCTACGCCAGTGGTTTCGGTCTCGCTGTCGCCATCGAAGAGCAGGCTGCCCTGGCGCGTGATCGGATCGTAGATCACCAGATCGTTCGCATCGAAGGCGAAATTGTTATCACCCACCGTACTCGAAGATGCTGTAGAAAGAACGATGTGGCCATTGGGTAGCAGATGTACCGCATTGATATCATTGAGGCCAAAGCCTTCCGCCGAGTTATCCAGGAACATAGTCGCTTCGTCCAGCACCGGATCGAAGATGATCAGGTCATTGGGTTCGAAGTTGGCCAACTCCCCGGCACCGGAACCAATAGTCGTCAGCGCCGCCCCGGAAACCGACATCAGGAAACGTTCCGTGGCCGATGCTGGAGGCGCCACGATGGTTCCACCATCGGAATCCGAGTCCGGGTCATTAATCGGAGGTGTTTCTGGCTCGGGGTCAAAATTGTACAGGCCGTTATCCACTGTCGCTGTATTTGAAACCAGGCTTCCCGCCGTGCCTGTTACTTCCGCTGTAAGCGTGATCGATGTGGAGGCGCCGACCAGCAGCGTGCCATTGAAATCACAATTCAGTGATGTCGAGCCCGGATTGGTCAGCGGGTCACAGGTCCACCCGGCGTCAGCCACGAAAGAATCAAACTGTATAAATGACGGCTCGACATCATCGACTTCGATCGTCGGTGCCACCATGGGCAATAGCGGGTCGGTATCCGGGAAGATTGGGTCAGGCCCAAAGTTGGTGACCGTGATGGTGAAATCGGCGGTCACGTTGGGGTCTTCGTCTTCCAGCACATCTTCCAGTGTCTTGGTTATCGCCAGGTTCGTCACGATGCCACGCACATTGGTGGTCACGCTATCCACGTTATTGTTATTGCCGGTCTTGTCATCCAGGTCATCGATGTCGACGATGCCGCCCTGCAGATCATTCACGTTGTCGAATTCTGGCGATTCGCAACCCGCGGGATCCGGCATGACACCGATTGCCTCCGGGGTGCAGGTGCCATCGTTATGTTGCAGCCGCACGATGATCTTGGCGTCATTGTTCAAGCTCGGGAATGGCGTACCGATCGGTGCGATGTGGGGGCCGCCGATCTGCACAGTGAAATTCAAGGGATCCACGCTGGCATTGCCAAGGCTGCCGATATTGGCCGCGATATCGTAATTACAGGTGAACGCGGCCGGATTGAGTGTCACACCGCTTGCTGGCCCGGTCGTGCAGTCCCATCCGGTGCCAGACACATCGCCGGCGGCCGCGAAGGTCATGCCAGCCGGGAGATTGCCAGTAACAGTCAGATTGCCGGTTGCTGTACCAAATGAACTGGCCCCATTACCATTGTTATGGACATCGATTTGATAGGTACCCGTACTGTGTACGCGATAGGGTGCACTGGTTTCGGAAATTGTAATCTCCAGGTCTGCGATGGGTGCGTTCATCACACTGATGACTTCTGACACCAGCAGCACCAGATCCTGCCCGGAGGCGTAACGGGTAGTAATCTCCTCAGCGGCAGCGTTGGCAAACGGATACAACACGTTGCCATCATTCAGCTCCGGTACGTTTACATCGCCTGAGATATAATGTGTGTCGATATCAACACCCCATGACGAGCCCGTCTCCCTTGGATCAGGCGACTGATCCCCCAGGAAATCTATCTCATAGCCATCACGAATATCGGTTGCGTTGTCTGCATCGCTGTCGAATTGGTACTTCCAATCCCCACCGCCGAGATCGACCAGTTCATACACAGGCCTGGTCACAGTGCCATTGAATTCATTGCCTGCCGGATTGAAGGCAGTCTCTAGCCCGATGAAATTATTGGGATCGGTGGAGCCGGGCTGATCCTGAATCTTAAGCGACTCTTCGAAATTATTGGTACCACCATCGAGATCATAATCGCCCTCGAGGGTAACGTGAGTAACCTGACCATTCGGCACTTCCCCAACGGGGTTTGGAGATGCCATACGGAAGTTCCTCGGCACCAGGGTGAAGGCAGAATTCTGGAAAGGCTGGAATCCGTGGAACAGATTGATCACCCGTAGCTGCTCGAAGGGGTTTTCGTACACCACCACCATGGACCAACCACCGCCGCAGACGCTTGTCTGATCCCAATCCGGACCGAACACGGCTGGATGGTCAGACACGCGATAGGTTTCCGTCTGGCCTGTTGCCGTCACCAGCGCGGTCACGTCTTTATAGGCGGCGAAGTAGTCGATGGCGGGATCGCCGCCGAGGTTTTGCACGTCAAACAATTCATCGGCCGTTATCGATGTAATGACCTCCGACCCACCGCCAGGATCGAAGGTAAAAGTCACCTCATCGAAATTGACTCCAGGCGGGGGATTTCCCACGTCACCGGAACCGAACCAGTACAGATAGGCCGCGAGCACGTTGGAATCGATCTGGTCTCCCGGCACCGGATCGGCGTACAGCGCCAGTGCCGTCTCATCGACCTCCGGCAGGGTGAGGTTGGCGTCGGCAAACGTATTTGCCACGCAGACATCTTCGATGGTCTCCCCGAGTCCGGGACTGAACTCATTGTCCCGGGTTCGCAGGCTCGCACCGATTGCCCGATAACTGATATCGCCGGAGTAGGTCTCAAACAACACCACGGGTTCAAAATTGGCGGCTGCAGGCGGGCCGCTAATGAGAGGGTTAAACGCCGCCACGATCTGGGTATAGCGCTCCGGTGCCAGGTCCGGCGTCATATCGATCGTGACTGCCGACGCGGAAGGGATAAAGCCGGAGGCCCCCGCAAATATAAAGTAGGTTGAGTCCAGACCCTGGAACGTTATGGACATGGGCGGATTGGGGGAAACGGTGTCATAGTCACCGGTACCGATCGCACCGTCGGAACCACCACTGGCAACCGCCACCACCAGGGCATTATTCTGGCTGGTGGTGATTGTGGTCGAGGCGGTGTAGGGCGCAGTGGGCGCAATAGACTGATCACCATTAAGCGGCCCACTCTCCGGTGGCACGGCTTCCGTTGGGAAAGCCTGCTCCACGTCGTCGAAGAAAAACACGCACATCGCCGGGTCGTAGGGATCGTTGTGGATGACTTGCGCCGCAAGATTACCCCCAAGCGGATCGATATCTGCATCGAGAATTCCCCACAACTCGGTGTTGTTATCGTAGGTATCGTCGGCCCGCTCATCTCGTATCAAGGTCATTGGCACGCCATCGAAGGTAACACTGGTCACATCGCCGTTGCCGTCCATCGCCGTGGCAACCAGCACCATGCGGCCACGCAGGGAGGCGTTGGATTCCTGTGGGCTGACCAGAATCGAATTGGACAGAGGCGAAGGCCCCTGGTCGCAGGAGACTACCTCAACAACGGGCAGACAGGATGTGATTTCCAGCTGGGGATCTGCGGCACCTGATTCAATGATTACCCCGTCTACACCGTTGACCTGATCGATCACGTTGACGGTCATGGTTTCGGTGTTGAGGTTGATGAAATCCAAGGTTATTTCGCCACCATCGGCAATACCATTGAATGTATACAGTGCCTCACCGTCATCATCGCCGGGCGTGTCCGTGAGACCACCGGTTGCCAACGGCGGTGTGCCAATCTGCCAGTTACCATGGTTGGTACTGGTGCTGATGATGACGTCACCGGCGTAGTCGGTCGCCAGTCCCCCACCCTGCCCAACGCTGCGATAGATCTGGATAGTAACCTGCTGCACATCACAGGCCGTCTTGCCCGCATTGTCGTTCGTCGCCCCGCCGTCATAGCTGATCTCGAAATGGCAAAGCGCCACATTCAAGTTCGGATCATAGGTTGAACCGGGATTACCTGGGTCCGTGGTAGTGCCATCACTGACATCGATATTGACCGATGGGTTTCCTGAACTCGGGTGAGTAAAAACAAGCTCGATGACACCATCGTCATCGGCAACCCCACCTGGCCCATCATCGATAAAGGTATAACTGGCCGAACCATCATAGGGGTTCGGGTCGAAAACCGTACCCTCGGCACTGGAGACAGCCCAACCGCCACTGCCGTCGTTGGTACTGAGATTAATCGTGCCGGTGTAGTCTGTGACTGTGGCGCCGCTTCCATCCACCAGTTCGATGCGGACGACTTCAGCAGAACAGACATCGCTGTTACCTGGCGTGGCGTCGATGAAAGTGATCCGGAATTCGCAGTCGGTGAAGGTGACTGCGCCGTCGGTGTTGTCCACGGTGATACCAGCCGAGACTGCAGTCAGGGTTACGGCTACTGCGGCGTCGACTGAATAGAGAACCTCCAGTACACCCTGGTCGCCTGCTTCCGAATCGAACTGGTAACTTGCATTGCCCGAACCAAAGTTTGTGAAATCACCATAGCCGCCAGTAAGCGCAGACGGCGCCGTACTCGGCAAGGCGTAGTCACCTACATCGGGCAGGCCGGCTGTCTGCAGCACGATGAGCCCATTGAAGGTTGTGGCAGGCGCGCCATCACGGTCGGTGACCTCATAACGCACTGTCAATCCTGCGCTGCACACGCTACCGGTATTACTGGGGGTGACGATTGTCAGATTACAGTTGGCAATCTCAACAGTGGGATCGAAGGCGAGATTGTGGACGACACTGGCACCGTTTGCGGCTGTACCATTGGTGATGGTGAACGAGAGGGAGGCATCCGCCACCGAGGTCTGGTAAGCCAGCGTAATAGAACCACCTTCCGAACCATCCCATGTGTATTGCGCCTCCCCGTTGCCGGTGCCATTGATACTGTTATCCAGGCCTAGCTCACCATTCGGATTCCAGTCACCGAGACCCTCGGCCTCGAAGTCCATGGTGCCCACATAATTGACCGGGGTACCGTTGGAACGAACCTCGAAGGTGACAAACACCGAGCTACATACATCGCGAGACGTATCACTGATGATAATTCGAAACTCGCAATCGGCGACTGTCAGACTGGGATCGAAGCCGCCATCAGTCAGGTAGTCATCAGCCCCGGCTCCGTTTCCACGATCATCGACGACATTAAACGAAACCGGCGACCCCGCAGCAGAAAGCACCTCATAATCGAGAATGACAACGCCCGCATCATTGAGGTCAAAGGTGTAGGACACCGACCCGTTGTTGTCGTTATCCGGGTTGGGTGTGGTGTTATTTGTGCCGGTATTCACACTGAAGTTACCGATACCGCTATCGACGGTGATCAGTGCCGTGCCCTGGTAGTTTTCGGCCGGGTTACCATCGGAATCGACCAATGTGATGGTGATAGGTTCGATGCCACAGGTACCGGCGTTACCGTCATGGGCAATCCGGAAGCTGCAGTTATCGTCGACAGTCAGGTTCGGATCCTGCGCAAGGGATTGCGTCTCCGTGAAGGTCCGCCCGCCGAAGTCCCAGGTCAGATTGAAGTTGTAGCTACCGGGCTGGTCGGTGGTAAATTCGAGCGTGACCTCACCCAGGTCCCCTGTCGTGAAGGTATAAGCAGCCTGGCCATTGGTGGTCGATCCGCCCGCTGAGTTGTTCAGGTTGGCCGGATTCTCTGCCTGGTCGCCGGTGGTTCCCACACTCCAGGTGCCCTGGCCCAGGTTGGTAGACAGGTTAACGGTGCCGGTGAAATTGGTCAGCACGGCACCCGCGCTATTAACCGCAGCAACACGCACTTCCTGGATCGCACAGGTACTCATGGTGTTGTTGGTGATCAGTTCGAACTCGAACTGAATAGGCTCGATACCAATCGCGGTGCCGTACCAGGCCTCGTTCGCATCCAGTGAGAACGTCTCAGCCGCGTTCAAGCCGGCGGCTTCCTGGTTGATATAAGCCGCCTGCCCCGATACTGCCGCACCCGCTTCGCTACTCGAATTGCTGGTGATGTCGTTGTAGTTCGTGATCATGTCGCCGGGATTGATTGGCGCGTCATCATCATCGCTGGTGGCAATACGCACCACGACCGTATTGTCCACCGTGGTAGTCATTGCCGGTGTGGCCGGCGCATTACCGAAACCGGTGGATACCGTGGGTGGACTCGGAATAATGGTTCCCGAGGCACCAGAGAAATGCAGCAGGTAGCCATAGCGCTGTTCGCCACTGGCCAGTGTCCAGTTGTAGGTGCCCGGCTCGGATGCTGTCACCAGCTTGCTATAAATCGCCTGGGTGAAGCCGCTGCCCTGGGTCTGGGTTACCACGCTCCAACCTGCCGGGACCGCCGCAAAGGGTAGCTCATCCCCGTCGGTATTGATGACAGCCACCAACAGGTCGCCCACCGCAGCAGCTGCCGGCGCCGGGATGTTTATGGCGGTGGCGTCGACCCCACTCTGGAACTGCGTACACTCTTCCAGCACGACCAGCTGGGTGCCGGTTATGGAACCGTCGATGTCAGGACAGGCGAAGGGTGGCACCGGCGGTGGCGGTGGCGTGCCTTCCTCAATGGCCAAGGTGATGGCGGCCCATTGTTCGTCGCCACCCTGCGCGAAAGTGGCGGTTCCCGTAGCGCCAATAGCCGGTTGATTGACGAAGGCGGCCGAACTCGAAACAGACCCACCGCCGTTGGAGGATTCATCTTCTGTGATGGTTTCGTGCCCAGCCGCAACCGCACCATCTGCCGGTGGTGCATAGTCATCGTCATCCTGGGCAAAGATGCGCAGGATAAGCGAGTTCGTCGCGGCAGTATTAAGAGAGGGTGCGACCGCGGCACCGGTGGCGTTCTGACCGGAGGCTGACGCCAATAGCGTATCGCTGTCGGAGCCGGTAAAACGCATCATATAACCAATGACCTGCTCAACAGAGCCCCAACTGAAACTGTAGTTGGCGGGTTCCGAGCCATCGGAAACTTTCTTCCAGACTGCGAGCGTGGCATCGTTGTTCCCCGCCGTGACTTCCGCCAACTTGGTCCAAAGCGGACTGTCGCTGTTGATCGTTTCCTGGCCATCGGTCGCCACCACGGCTACCAGCAAATCGCCCAGCGCGGTGGCAGCGGGCACTGGAATGGCAATGGTTTGTACATCCGCACCATTCTTGGCCTCGGTACAACTGATCAGGTCTACGAATCCGGTCGCGGTGAAACCCGAGCCCGGACAGGCCGCCTCGGCATCGGGTACCGCGACAAAACTCAGCAGCAGGGTGCACAGCAACAAGGCCGCAAATTGACGCCGCTTCTGTAGAGAGTCTCTGAATGTAGCTAGGACTGGCTGCATGGAAATCTGGATCGGTCAGCGATTCGGGTGCCGACTATCTCTGGCCGGATATTTTCGCTGGGAGCTTGTTATAAATTTCAGCAATTTGAACAACTTACAAGATTATCAACTGTTTTATCGGTTTATTGATTCTGCCCGGTCGCGACAGCTCAACGCGCTTCTTTGCACAGCTAGAACATACGAAGGATCTGGACAAATTTCGATGAAAATCCGGGGTCTAATTAGGGGAAGATTCGCGCGATTTCCAACCTTTTTCCCCGCCCGAAAGCCAGAATTGCGCAGCAGGTCACAGAAATCCCGATTTAAGTTAATCTCTTGCAAAAACAAGCATTTAACAAGAGAATACTCAGGCATCAATGACTGCTGCCGACCAGGTATCAAGTCAGAGCCAACACGTCCTGGAGCCCCCGATGGAACTGGAATACAAAGTCATCCAAGCGCAGACCCCCCTGTTCAGCGATACCGCCAAGATGCATGAAGTGCTGGAACAGGAAGCCAGGGCTGGCTGGCAATTGCTGGAAAAAGAAGACAATTACCGCATCAAGCTGCAGCGCAATATAAGCCACCGGGACAACGACAAGAACCTGGATTTTGATGCCTACCGCAGCACCGTGGGTGTAAGCTCTATGGTGACCTACGGCGCAACCGCGCTCGTCACCATTGCCATCGTCTCCGTGATTCTGTATCTGGCCCTCTGGACCAATAACTGAGCGCTCGGCTGCCCCTTAAGCCCGTACTAGTAGGATGTACGTACCTGAATGGTTCGCGTCACCTCGCCACAGGACCCAGCGCTCTCGATCGTCAGGTAATTGGAGCCACCGGTGCTTACCGCCGTACAGTGCACTGTCGCTGAACACTGATTCAATCCTTCTACCGTAAAATCATACACCACCGGTGTGCCCGGTGTGCCCGCGCAGCTTGTGCCGGCATAGCCCGGATACTCCTCCGGCGGGTAGATGCCATTCATGGCAAATCCCGCCCCCGATTCGGCCGCATAGAACGCCCGGGTCAGGTTCACTTCTTCTTCGAAGGTCTGGGCATTCTGGTTAACCAGTTGGTTGATTGCCACAGCCATCAACGCCATCACCGTGATGATGAAAATAGCGGTTGGCAGGCCTATGCCGATCTGCGCGCTTTGGGGGTTTCGCATATCAGGGAACGCTCCGGGAAAGCACTTCATGGGTGAGTTGCACCTTATCATCGCCGTCGGTGAGGTTGAGCTGGATCGCGAGCAAGGAGTTCCGCGCGAGAGACTGGCTGCCTATGGAAAACGCGGTAAGCCCGGTGTTGTCGATACTGTCGACGATGAGCATCTTGTCCGGTGACGCCGCATAGTTCGGCAGGCACCTGTCATTGGTCGCCACCTCACACACGGTAGCCTCCTCTTCCTGGGTCACCTGGTTCTGGTAGAACCCGTAATTGGTGTAGCGATAGAGTTTGTCACTCACGATACAGTAACTCACCGGGTCGGACACCACGAAGAAGCGCTGGAAGGGCGAGCGTCGTCGAAAGCGATGGGCGGAGGTGAGGGTAACCGTGCTCTGCCCCGCCGTGGCGCCATCGTCAGCAATGCTGCTTATTGCTTCGATCGGACCACGCGTTGGGAAATCCGGCCAGTTCGTGGAAGCGCCGTTATCACCAGCATACAGATCGCTTATGTTGTTCGGATAGATGACTGCATAGAGGGTAGGCGGCGCGGCGGGATGAATCACCGCACCGTTATAATTGATATCCACGATATTGAAACTGGTCGCCGTGGAGGTGAAAGGTGGATTGATGTAGGACGTCGCCGCCTCGACCGGGATAAATTCGATGCACTGGTCACCACCCGCCGTGGCAACGGTGGTACGGATACTGCCCGGCAGCGCGTTGTGAATCTCCGAGGCTATGCGATCGATGGCGACCCGACCGGCCGAAGCCAATTGATTGCGACTACGACTGGTGGCATAGCCCTCGGCACTGTTGACCATGAAAGTGACCACGACCGCACCGATAATGCCGGTAATAGAAATTGCCAGCACCATTTCAACCAGGGTGAAGCCAGTTCCTCGTTTGTTCAATCGCAGTCTACGCATTGTTGTATTACAAAAAATTACTCGTATAGCCCGATTTCACCCAATTCAAAAGGGCGATTCAGAAATTCGATTTATAAGCACTGAATTTAAAACCATCCGGATTGTCCCCATCGATGACAGTCACCGTGATCAACTTGGCATCAAACTCATCGTCGAGTTCATTATTTGCACCGAGCCCCACCTCATCGACTTCCGCCGGAACGGCGATACCCAGATTGATATAGCGAACCTGCACATCGACAGTAAAGTTGTCATACCCGACACGCGTATTACCCTCGGCGCCCTGCAATGGGTTCACTTCACCATTGCCTTCCCTGAGGTTATGGTAGTCATCCACGTCATCAAACAGATCTCGGCTGGTTTCTCCCCCATCGGTTCCGAAGGAGCCTTCGGCCGTGCATTGCCTCGGCGGTGGAGCCGTTGCCCTGCAGGGCGGCACACCACTGGGACGGGTGCGCTCGTCATAGCGCTTACCCAGAATCTCATCCAGGTAGGCCTGGGCCAGAGCTGTGGCGCGCACCTGGATCAGCGTATCTGAACTGTTTGTGGTGCCGAATTGAACCGAGAAAACCACGGCCGATAGTGCAATGGCGATGATGACTATCGTCGCAATTAACTCTATCAACGACAGCCCTCTCTGGAAAAATCGGCCGAGCTGCCTAGACATCACAGTCTCCCGCATAGGCAAACCCGGATGGAGAAACGCATACTGAGTCGGAGGCGAGGTTATTGACGCAGATTCTGACTGCCGAGGTCACCGCGCCTGTGTTGCCGGTCACCCCACTGACACCAATGTCACCCAGGGTACCGAATGAAATCGTCATGGGCGCCGCATTGGAGATAGAACTCACGCCAGGCGTCACCTCACAGCTATCGGTGATGTTGATGTCGCCGGACAGGCTTACAGACCTCAGGGAAACCGTCTCGGTGCGGATTGTGCCCCCGGCATCCGATGTCTCGATCGTGGCCTCACCCCCACCAGCCGAAGGCGTGATTGTCAGTGTTACGGTAGATCGACCGAGTGAATTCTGAAGAGCAGTTCGGGACATGCTGACAATCATGTCCCTGGCCACATCGCCAGTGAGGGAGTTTGAGTCAGCAAAGCGGGACATAACAACCACACCGAGAATGGTCATCAGCAGGATCGCCACAATCATCTCGATAATGGTAAAGCCGTAGCGAATCTTTTGACTTGTGAATCGGTCTTTCACTTCACCTATCCCTCTACCGCAGGCGTCGCCCCATTGTCGGAGGCCATACGTTCCCGTGCGGACTGCTGCATCTTGTCGAGCTCTCTCAGGAACGAGGGGCTATTCCAGCTGTTCTTCTCAGCCTCCTCGCGCGCCAGGGTTATCAGTGCATCAGCCGCCTCAAAATCTTCTATAAAGAATGCGAAGAGAATTTGTTGTCTCAGAATATAGCGATTTCGATCAATCTCATAGGCCCGTTGCAGAAGCCGAAAACCCTTGTCCCAATCATCCATGGCAACGATAACACCCGAGGCATCGAAATAGACAGACGCACGAACCTGGGGCTGCATGTTCAACTGATCGATCTTCCCGATAATCGTGTTGAAAGTCTCCGGTTCCACGAAGCCACAGTTATTCTGCATCAAATTCCAGCGCAGGATATTAACCTGGTGCGAAACTGCATCACCCGTGTATTCGTAGGGTTCGACAGAAGCCACGTCCTCCAGTGTATACGGTAGCTCGAGGCCGTGTTGGCAGGCGAAGTTCCAGGTTTCCAGAAGCATCGTAATCTCGTTCGGAAATTGTTCCAATCCTTCGAGCAATACTTCAAGTCCTTCGTCATAGTAGTGACCATTGGAATAGTAGTACGCCAGCTGAATCTTGGATCTTCTGGAGTCTTCATTAACGACATACCAATGGTAGGCAAGCTCCGCGGGATTGGCCCACAATGTGTTGAGTTGGAGCGTTAAGAACGAGAGCACTATCACCCACACTAGCACTCCGCCGCGAATTACTACCTGTACCGTTCTCTGCTTGAACTTATGCAGGGCAAGACTCGCGTAATAGATAGCACCCAGTATTGGACCCATCATCGGCAGATAGTTGCGATGCTCGAAATGCAATTCAAGTGGAACCACGGTCGATTCAATCAAATGCCAGCCGTAGTACCAGAATATAGCCAGGGCAAAGACGGGTTGCGAATTCCTGAAGCGAAACGCACAACCCAGCAGGAACAGGTGCAGAATCAGGGACAGGAAGGTAGTGCCAGGATTAAACAGGGAGGTGGAGAGGCTCATACCATCATGGTAGAGCGTGAATGCAGAAATGTCGGGTAAGAAAACATACTGCAATTGCATCGCCAGAACCCGAAATTGGGTCAGTTGTCGCTCCCACATGGTGAACGTGCGGTATTGATAATCCTCAAGGAACCCTGGCATCGAGAACAGGAATCCCAGTGCAATAACACCAAGGGCTGCGAGTACACAGACGCGGTACCACGACATGAAACGCCGCGGCCTAGGCTCGTCGGTGAAGATTGTCTTCTCAAGGATGAAAAAGATCAGAATCAGCATCACCGCGTTTTCCTTACTGAACACGGCCAGCAGTGCAAACGGGAAGTAAGCAAGGCAGAGGAAAAACAAGCCCCTCACCTCATTGCTGCCCACCTGTCGCCTGCCATAGATATAGCTGATCAGGGATAACAGGGAAAACATCGCCGATAGCTGGGTCATGCGTTGCACTATGTACTGGACGGTAGAAATGTTCTCCGGGTGCATGGCCCAGGCGATGCCTACGAAAGCGGCGACTATGGAAGCCTGGCCTGGATAGGCTTCATACCTTCGCAAAATCTGTAGTGACAGCACAGCGAGTGCCAAGGCAGTGATCAGGTGTATCAGGATATTGGTGCGGCGAAAGGCGGGGGCATCCAATTCCTCTCCGCCCTGATGGTCCATCCAGAACGACAGCATGGAAACTGGCCGCCCCAGGGGGCCTGACTCATTGCCAAAAACAACGGCCATGGCATCCTGGAATGTTACTCCAGCTTGCACTGTCAGAGGTCGGAGGTTATGGACCGAATCGAGCAGCAGTGCGCGACTGATTCCTGCCTGGTAAATGCCGGCACAAGCGAATAGCGCTACAAGCAATAGCGTTATCGCTATTACACGCTGCGCAACTGCTGAATCGAATATCGAACTGAGGATTTCACGTTTGCTCACTGGCTCAGGACCTCAGCGTGAACTACACTGTGTTTTTTGGTTTGCCGCTGAAACAAAAAAGGGCAAAGTCCACTGGACCCTGCCCTGATCTTGTAACTGTTAAGTGTTTAACTACTTGTTAAACAGTTGTTCGCCAAGTGTCACTTCGCCTGTCGTAGCAACATAGCTTATGAAAGGAATGGTGCGCGGCACAGTGCTGTTTGCTGAGGAGAACTGGCCAACGTAGTAGTACAGGCAACCAGTCTTCAGCAAATCAGTATTGTTGGCGAGGGCCACCCAATCGTTGGTACCGGCAGCCGCTTCAACCGCAGCTTCCCTTGCTGTTGTGGTAGTGGTAGTTGAGGTGGCGGATCCTAAAGTTGGACGACCACCCTGCAGCAAATCAGTCCAGATAGCGGTACAATCGCCGGTGGAGGTACTGGTCTGGAAGAGTGCGTCCGCACCAACAGGATAACCATCGAATGTTGAGTTACCCGCAAATGCAGTGCCATCACCGAAACCCGTGACTGCGGTTTCACTTATCTGGCCATTGGCAACCCACTGTGCGCGAAACAGGGCAACACTGGTCGCGAAACCACCATAGACACCGTTCACAACCGCATCATAGGCGTCGTCTGTCACGTCGATGAAACGTGGCAGGGCTGTTGCGGCGAGAATACCCAGCAGCAGAATCACCACAACCAGTTCGATAATGGTAAAACCCGCGCTGCGGCCCCTACCGATCTTTTTTGCGTTTAGCGTCTTCATTGATACACCCCGTTGATGAAGATTAATTCAAATTCGCTAGTCATGTACAAAGCCGGGAATCCGGCTTCAACTGACTTATTACTTCCAATTCAGAGGCCCAATAGTTTTAGCATTCCCACTATCCCGCTGGGTCGTGGCAGCACCAGAGCACCCAACGCATTTCGTGGTGTCAGATCCTGTCGCTACTATTAACGGAATACTTATTAATAACTTAACGAATTATTCACAAGTGGAATCTAGATTCGTCGCGGTCGATGGTAATTGTGCAAGATTTTTTCAATTGGTACAGGGGAAAACGCTCATTTTTTCCCCAATTTACCCAGTCCCGCTATTTTCGCGGTCTCACGCTGTGTGCCACATCACACAATCAGCCTGCAGACTCCGTGATTGCAACATTTGGGAGATCCACGCCGCCCGCATCCCAGCGGTAGGGGGTGACCGCTTCGAACAGTATTCCCCGGAATCGGCGCCGCACGTTGGGATTACCTGGCCCACCGCTCTCATCAAACACCGCACCGCTGACCTCGCGCCCGTAGCGATCTTCATAACTGTACTGCACCGATAGCTGAAACCGGATTTCGTCTGTTGGCACCTCTACCGGACCGGAGACCAGGAACACACCTTCCTCGGCATTGACCCGATAGACCAGTTCTCCCGAGGCGCGATCGAAATACCAGGTTCGCCTGGGTAGCCTGCCCGTGTCCACCGCATCATAGGCACCCAGATAGTTGCTGGGCGCCTCCAGCATGAAGTCCATGGGATTGGCTGAATCCATATACTGGGCCTGGCTTGCCCCTCCATTGATGACGAATTCCATGGATTGCAGGTTGATGCCGGCCTGGATCTGGGCAACGATGGCCATGAAGTTGGCCCGCTCCGCCGCCGCCGGGAACTGGGCGAATCGGTTAGCTGCCGTGGCATAGATAATGGCGACACAGATGATGAACACCACCAGTTCGAAGAGTGAGAACCCTCCCTGGCGCTGTACAGTGGATGCTGTTTGGTCGCTAAATCGTTTCATCACGTCCGAGGTCAGTTGGCAGAATGGCTGCGCGCAAAGCAGGCATTCTCCGCCACCTCACTACTTTGTTACGCTGCCGGCAGGCCTGGCTTGCTAGCCGTTGACGGCAGATCCCAGGTCCCAGATCGGCAGGAATACACCCAGGGCGAGAATCAGCACGAGACCGGCGATAAAGGTAATAAGAATGGGCTCGATTGCTTGGCTTAGCCTGTTGATATCGTACTCTACTTCGGCGTGATAGAAATCTGCCACCTCACCCAACAATTCATCCACCGTTCCGGTCTCTTCTCCAACGGCAATCATCTGCAGGACCAATGGCGAGAACATCTTGCTGTTGGTGGCTGTTCGGTGCAGTGATTCTCCCCGCTCAACCCCTTCGCGCATCTTCTGGATATTTTCACTGATGAAGGCATTGCCCACGGCACCCGCCACCACGGTCAGGCCCTGCACGATAGGCAGGCCGGCACCGAGCACCATGGAAAAGGTACGAGCAAAGCGACCAAGGGCAACCCGCTCGAAAATAATGCCTGCCAGGGGTATTTTCATCTTGCGCCGATCCCATTCCAGCCGGCCACGCTCGGTGTTCTTCCAGGAGATAAACCCGAAGACACCCGAAAATACGCCAACAAGAATGAGAGGCCAGTACTCACGGACAAAACTGGAGGTATTCATCAGCAGTTCGGTCTGCCAGGGCAGGTTGGCCCCCAGGCGCTCGAACGTGTCTTCGAATACCGGAATCACGAAAACTGTCACCATCGCCAGGGCAATGGCGATGGCCACAACCACGAAGATGGGATAGCGCGTCGCGCTCTTCACCTGCTTGGTCGTATTTTTCTCCAGTTCCAGGTAGGTGCCCACTTCCTTGAAGGCCAGGTCGAGACGTCCGGTGTTTTCACCCACGTGCACCAGGCTCAGGAACAGATTTGAGAAAACCGACGGATACTGTCCGAGCGCCGTGGCCAGGGTCTGGCCATTTTCCAGTCCCTCGACAACATCCCGCAATACCGCCTTGAATCCCTTGTTGGTGAGGGATGCTTCCAATCCCTTGATCGCGCGGTCCAGTGGTAGTCCCGCCTTGGTGAGACTCTGCATCTGCCGGGCAAACATGATGAGATCGTCGGTCTCAATGTTGTTCGCCCCCAGAAAATGATTGATGCGATCCACAGCCGAGGCATTGGGTTCGAGACCAGGACGCTTGCTGCGCTTTGGCTTGACCCGCCGTGCACTATCCCGGGTGGTTTCAGTGATTTCAATGGGTGTAACGCTTTGACCAAACAGGCGGCTGGCGACTTCATCGGGAGAAGCCGCATCCAAGGATCCTGATACCAGGGCTCCCGTATTGTCTCTACCGCTGTATTGAAATTTTGGCATCTAAGCTATTAATCCTGAGCGATTCCCTGGTCTTCCGGGGCTGCTAGGCCACGTCCATGAAGTCTTCTGATTCATCAATCTGTTCGGCGACTCGCAACACCTCTTCCAGGCTGGTGATGCCCTTGGCCGCGTCCCTGAGCGCCGTCACCACGAGAGGCTGGTAGCCAGGGGTCTTCTTGGCGATGCGCACGAAGTCCGCCGAATCGGAACGCCGCAGCGCATCGGCCAGCGCCTCATTCAACACCAGCAATTCGAATACACCGATCCGGCCCCGGTAACCCGTGTTGTTGCAACGGTGGCAACCGACTGGTTTCTTGAGCTGCATGGCGGCAGCCTCTTCCTTACCCAGCAGGTTTTCGATCCAGGCCAGGTCCTTGGGTTCCGGATGATGCTCCTCGTAGCAGTTGTCACAGAGCCGGCGTACCAGGCGCTGGGCGACAACGGCACGCAGCGCAGTCGCCGCCAGGAATCCCTCTGCGCCCATATCGACGAGTCGCATGGCACTGGAAACCGCGTCATTGGTATGCAGGGTAGACAGCACCATGTGTCCGGTCATGGCGGCGCGCAGGGCGATCTCCGCAGTCTCGTGATCCCGAATCTCACCTACCAGCAAGATGTCCGGGTCCTGACGCAAGGCAGCACGCAGGACTCGCGCGAAACTGAGATCGATCTTGGGATTGACCTGCACCTGATTGATTCGGTGCAAGCGGTATTCCACGGGGTCTTCTACCGTGATGATTTTTTTCCCCACGGTATTCAGTTCCTGCAGGGCCCCGTACAAGGTAGTGGTCTTACCACTTCCGGTAGGCCCTGTAACCAGAATCAGGCCATGGGGTCGGTGAATAAGCTCGCGGAATTTTCGCAGCATCTCCGGTGGCATGCCGACATCTTCGAGATCGGTGGCGCCTCCGGTCTGGTCCAGCAGACGCATTACCACAGATTCGCCATTCGCAATCGGCATCGTGGAGAGACGCACATCGATGTTGCGCCCCTTTACCTTGAGACTGAATCGACCATCCTGAGGCAGACGCTTCTCCGATATATCGAGACCCGCCAGCAACTTCAATCGCAGCACCAGGGCCGGGGCGATGCGTCGCTCCTTCATGACCTGTTCCTGCAAAACACCATCGACCCGTTGGCGAATACGCAATACGTTCTCGTCCGGCTCGATGTGTATGTCCGAGGCCCTGACCTGTACAGCGTCTTCGAAGATGGACTGCAGCAACTTTACGACTGGCGCCTCGCTGTCATCTGCATCCAGAGTCAGCGACTCGAGATCGAACTGCCCCTCGGTGAGCTCCTCATCCAGTTCTTCCGCGAAAGTGGCGATGTCTTCCGTTCGACGATAAACGAGATCGAGTGTATTCAGCAGCTCAGACTCGCGAACAACAGCCTGCTGGACCGGGGTCTGCAGAATGCGCTCAACCTCATCGAAGGCGAAAATATCCATGGGGTCGGCCATACCCACGAGCAAACCCTGCGCTTTCTCCTGCAGTACGATGGCACGATGGCGCCGCGCATAGACTTCGGGGAGACGCTGAATCAGGGCCACGTCGAAATGAAAGCGCTTGAGATCGATGAAGGGGATCTGTAATTGCTGGGAAAGGAAACTCAGAAACTGGTCTTCTTCCACGAATCCCAGATTTATCAACACCCGCCCCAGCTTCTTGCCCATTTCTTTCTGGGCCTCCAGCGCGGTCTTCAGTTGCTCGTTTGTGATTACACCGTTCTGGACGAGCAGGTCACCGATACGGATTTTCTGTTTGGTAATGGCCATGGTTATTGTCCGAGCAAGGCCAATCGCTCCTGACTACGTCGTCGCAGATTTGCACTGAGGTTGGGCATCCTTACCGCTTGCGAATAGCCCTGCCTGGCAGCATTACTGTTTCCCAGCTGATCCTGTGATGCGGCGAATCCATACCACCACTTGCCCTGGCCCTGATCCTGTTGCACCAGTCCAGTGTAGCTGATCAGGGCTCCTTCGTAATCCCGGCTCGCCAACTGTGCCGTGGCCAATATGTCGTGGTACTCGAGATCCTTCGACACTTCCGGGGCTCGCGTGATCAACAAGGCCACAGCTTCATTCAGTTTACCCTGTGCGATCAACAGCCGGGCCTTGATCTTCTTGAAGCCGGCATGGTTGGCCGACAGCGCCAGGCCTGAATCAACCAACTGCATGGCACCCAGCAGGTTGCCCTCGTTCAGCAACAGCTTGGCATAGGTTTCCCGCGATTGATGGGCGTAGCGATTGTCGATTACCTGCTTTTCCAACACCGCATAGGCCGCAGCGGAATTGTTGCTGGCAATGAGTCGCAAGGCTTCCTGCACCGCCAGGACATCACGCTCCTCCGGCGATAGTTGTGCGCCGCTTTTCACGTCTTCCGCAGGTGCCGCGCTCAAATTGACAGTGTTCGAGCGTGCTGATTCCTGCAAAGGCGTGACATCTTCCTCAGTCGGGGCAGGCACATCGGGCGTCTCGCCTCGGGCGACCTGTTCATTCTGGTTCGCTGCAGAATCCGCTGCGGATACAGCCAGCGACTGTGTTGGCAACTCTGTTGGGGATTGCTGTGTGATGCTGCGATCGGGAATCTGTTGCGCTACCCGTCGGTCTGGCGTGGCTGGCTCGGCAGCGGCCAGGGTCGCAGGTGCTGCCTGACTGACGCCTTGCTGCACGGGAGCCTCTTCAGCCTCAGCCACTGGCGTCACCGGCTGCGACTGCGAGGCCAGTTCAGCTGCGCTGCTGCCTGGGTTCGTCGAGGAACCGGATATCGGTTCTGCGCTTGCAGGCGTTACAGGCGTCTGGTTTACGATGGCCGGGTTAACATCCAGCGACCGGGTCGTGGGTGCATTTTCCTGCTGCATCCAGAACCATGCTACTGCCGCACCACCCAGCACCAGAACGAGCAAGAGAAACAGCACCGGTGAATTCCTCGCCTTCTCGGGGATCATTTCCGGCACGGGGGTCAGTGAGGACGTAGCACTGAAACCATCGCTCTGCTTGCGGCGCTGATCCAGGTCTCGCAGCATGTCATTGACGAGACTCATAGATACAGCCTCCCGAGGTAGAACATGACTGCGGCGCCAATAGCCAGACCAGCCACCGCGATGAAGGCGGGCTTGTAGTTGAAACTGGGCAATTCAACGCCTTCCGTATCTTCAGCGGCACTCTTGATATGGTCCGCCTGCACCGAGCGCTCGCCCTTGCCGAAGGCAACCATGAGGGCCTTGTGGCACAGAATATTGATTACGCGCGGAATGCCGCTGCTCGCTTTGTACAGGTAATCCAGAGCGCGCTTGGAGAAAAGGAACGGTCCGTTGTAGCCCGCCGTAGCCAATCGATGCACCACATAGCGTTCCACGCCATCGCGATCGAGTGCTTCAATTTCGAATGAGAAGGTGATGCGCTGCCGCAGTTGACGCAATGACGGCTGCGCGAGGGACACGTCCAGTTCAGGCTGCGCAAACAGAACCACCTGGAACAACTTGACCTGCTCGGTTTCTATGTTGGTGAGCAGGCGCAGGGCTTCCAGGGTCTGCTCCGGCATCGCATGGGCTTCATCAATAAACAGCACAACCTGCTTGTTCTCCGCAGAGAACTCCACCAGGCGCTCGGTGATGGCCTTGAGCAAGCGGTGATGCCCTACATCCTGGTCGATCTCGATATTCAGTTCTTCGGCAAAGGCCAGGAACAAGCCCTTGGGGCTCAACACCGGATTGGGGATATACGCAGTGATATAGCTTTCTTTGTCTTCTTCCAGCGTATTCAGCACTTTTCGGCAGAGCATGGTCTTGCCCGTACCTACTTCGCCGACAATCTTGATAAAGCCTTCCGCATTGGCCAGCGATACCATCAGCATATTGTATGCCTTGTGGTAGCTGGCCATGTTCAGGAAGAACTGTGTGTTTGGTGTAAGAGAGAAAGGGAGTTCCCTTAAACCAAAATGCAGCAAATACATGACTCTACTCTGCCTGGATTAATTGTTGGCAAACGGGTCGATCGCTCTGTTGATCTCGCGGAACCGTTCATTGCTTTCCTGCAGCACCCTGGTATTGCCTTCCTTGTTGGCAATGATCGGTTTCAGCAGGATGATAAATTCACTCTTTACCGTCTGGGTCTGGCGTTGCTCCAGCGCATCGCCGACAACCGGGATACGGGAAACGCCTGGTATTCCGGCCGTCTCATTCACGTTCCGTTCAAACGCCAGACCACCCAGCACCACGATCTTGCCGTTCTCAGCCTTGATGACGCTATCGATCTCCCGGGTTGTCGTCCTGGGGAGCGGCACTACCTGACCGGCAATACTCTTCGATTGTTCTTCCACCGCCGAAATAATCGGATGTACGTGCAGGGTGATATCTCCCGTTGCCGATATCTGTGGCGTGATGTCCATCGATATCCCCGAGAAGAATTGCTCGAGGTTATTTTCTGCGTTGGTGGTGGTATTGACTCCAGAAGCAACCGTGGTAGTACCCGATCGAGTCTGGAAAAATTCGTTGTCACCGTCCTGAAATACGGCTTTCTGGTTATTCAGCACCCTGAGCTGCGGACTGGAAATTACCTGGGTTGTTCCCCGGGTCTGCAGCAGTTGAAAGACCGCGTCGAAGTCGGTGAAGTTTGTACTCACCTGAAGCGGATTGCCGACACCGGCAACACTGCCTACACCATTGATAAATTCACCCGCCACGTCATTGTCGCTGCCCAGGAGTCCATCCGCGGTTCCCAGGAACTCACCACTGCCAGTCACCACGTTATTGGCCTGCGGGCCAAAGGTGTTGAAATCCAGCGCATACTGGAAGCCCTTGTTGAGGACAACTTCCAGGAACTGAACCTGTATGATGACTTCCCGGCGCAAAGATTCCTGTGCGGCATTGATGAATTGTTCGATGCGATCCAGTTCATGGGGAAACGCCGTGACGATAACGATTCCGGTCAAGGGCTGTACCAGAACACTCTTGCCCTCATCGGTCACCGTAGACTGATTACGTGAGCCGGCGCCACCTCCAATGGCGCCAAAACCACCCAGCAATCCGCCGCCAGAGGCGCCTGCACTGCTGGATCCGCCAGACTGCACACCCAACAAGTTGGTAATCGCGGTTTCCAGGTCAGACCAGAAGTCGGTGCTGGTTTGGGTGGATATCTGGCCACCCCCGCCGCCGCCTGCAATACCGCCTAAACCGCCCAGACCACCAACACCACTCAAGCCATTAAGTCCGCCGATGCCTGAATTGAGGCCACCCAGCCCACCGATGCCACCAACCCCCAGAGCATTGAGGCCTCCGACACCGCCATTGGCGCCGCCAGCGCCACCTGCCCCACTATTGGAAACAGACATACTGGAGGTCCCCGTACGCTGTACGTTCAGGTAATCAATGTGGAATTGCCGCGTACGCAACCCACCGGGGCGAATGGTGAAAATGTTACCGCGTCGGTCGATGTCGAGATTGTAAATCTCGGCCACTGTATCCATGGCCTCTTCGATGGTGACATTGGGCAATGAAATATTGATATTAACGTCTACGTCTTCGCTGATAGCCACACCGTAGTTGGTATCAGCAACAAGACTGTTGAAGAAGACATCCGCCGGCAGGTTGGGTGAACTCACTGAGACCCGCTCTTCCACCGGTGTCAGAACACTTTCGTCCAGAGACAGCCCGGGAATCAGTTCCCCCAGGAGATCAGACTCATCTTCACTGAGCTCCTCGTCTGGCGCCTGGATGTCCAGCACCGCCTCATCGAGGGAAACCTGGATTTCCTCGAGTATCGTCGTATCCGGCGTGGTCGCTGGTCGCGTCGCGCAGGCACCAAGAAGCAACAGCAGGATTGCCAGTCCAGACCGGCTCACTGTTCTCTTGTTTGTTTGTACTGCTAGTCGTCGCATTATAGCTGTCTCCACGTGACTCCCGGATGCTCTATTGGCTTACCGGAGTCTTGATTCCTTCGCCATACATTGAAATTCGTCGCTCTTCACCATTAATGGAAAGCGTCACACTGCTGCGATCTATCGCTACCACCGAAGCGCCACCGATGGAATCCCCGATAGTGACGCGCTCCGAATTCACCACCGCCATGGGTGATGCGCCGGCGCGAATGAAGCTCACATCCCAGCTGGTTGGCAACACGTTACGAATCATGTTCATTACCGCCGTGCTGCCTTCCGGCATAGCCGCCGCGCTCACGAACAGCGGCCGCGTGGGGTCCACCAACTCTTCACCATCGACGATCTCTGCCTGCGCCAGTGTTGGTGCCTGGATCAACAGTCCCAGGGCCAGGCAAATTCTGTAAACCCTTGAACTAAACACCGATAAACCCTCGATCCGTGCTCAGGGTATGAATCTGCAAGGTGACAACGGCGTTCGGCCACTCTTCCTGCCGGAATGTGATTGCATCCCAGAAGAAACTGCCTGTGACATCCTCGAGAAACCGCAGATATTTCAAGGTGCTGAAATAGTCACCCTGAAATTCGATTATCAATCCATGGGAATACACCTGGCCCACGACTTCTTCAGTAACTACATCCTCGAGGCTCAGCGTTCCAGTCTCTGCCATTAGTTCTGCCGCATTGGTGTTGCCCTGTCGCAAGGGCTGCGCCGATACATTGCGGAATGAAACCATTTCCAGTCCGGACTGGCGCTCGAGTACCGTGGTAAGCAATTCCGTCATCTGGTTTGGCGTTACCAGGTCACCGGCCAAAGCCTGGATTTCTCCGTCCAGTTCCGCCTGTTCCCGGGTCAGCACAGCCAGTCGATCGTTGGCAAACCGATTCGGGTCTTCCTGGCTCTGTGCCACCATGGTCTGGTAGGCCGTCTGTTGCCGACTGATGGAATTCTCCAGCGAGGCAATCTGCGATTGCAGCGAACTGATTTCCGCGCGCTTGGGATCGAACACCAGGGTCAGATAGCCCATGATCAAACCGGCAATCAACAGGCTCAGGATCAAGATTTTTTCCGACTGCTTCCGCGAGTCGATATTCTTGATGAGCAGCTCCAGTTGTTTCTTTAGTTGCTCATTCACCGTTGGTCACCAGTTCAAATTGGAAGATTTGGTCATTGCTGCTGTCGCGTCGAATTGAAGGACTGAAGCGTTGCAGGCGCAGCGGACTTTTCCCCAGTTCGATGTTGTCTACATAGCGTGGCACCATGGCTGAATCCAGAGCCTGACCTGACATGCGTACCTGGCGCCCACCATTGGCAAACGCAAATTCGGTGACGCTGATGCCGTCGAAGGCAGCGCGCGACAGATCCTTGAAGTACTCGGAGAAACCGTCAACGTTGCCCAGTTGGGTTTCGCTCAGGAAATCCCTGATCTGAATACTGGACTCCAGGCGCAGTTCCGCCAACTCCAGCCGCTGCGTCAGCTCGACGTTCTGGGAGCGCCGCGCCAGTTGCTCATCGAGTTGATTGGTACGCTGAGTCTCCTGCTGCAGCGTCGCCCGCAAAGAATCTGCCTCTGCAGAAAGACTCCAGGCACGGAAATAGTCCACGGCAGAAACCAACAGCATGATGCCGATAACAGCCCCCGCGACCTGGCCCATCAGCACTGCCGTAAGCTTGTCTTTCTTGATTCGAAACTCGGGCAGGTACAGATTGATCTGCTGATTCATCAGGCGGCCTCCTCTGCTGGAGGGACCTGGGGATCGACAGGCGCCGGATCGGGTTTCTGCGCCTCCCGCTTCTTCATGCCGCGCAGGGTGGCACCAATGGCATAGGCGCTGAGCTGTTGCAGTTCAGGGGTCAGGTCGAGTTCGGATTCGATATGATGAGCCAGGTTCAGTGCACTCACCTTGGCAGACAGCGAATCATTCAGTGCGGCGCACATTGCATCGGTATCCTGCTGTCTTTGCGCGATCACGATACGGGTAATCTGCCCCTTGCTCATCTGGCTCTCGTAATAGTCCAGTGAGCGTTGTATTTCCAGAACCAGTTTGTCCTTGAGGCTGACCCACTCCGGGGATTGCAGTGCATCGGGCGCCAACTGGGTGTTGATGCGTCGACTCAGGTACAGATCTCCCTTGTGACTGATATTCATCGTGCTGCCTGTCAGACGCAGGTCCATGAAGGCCGCCCCATTGTTGTCGTCGATGAAGCAGTTCGAAATGTTCTTCATGGCGAGTTCGGGAATGTCGATGATCGCCAGTTCCAGGTCGGCATTCGTCACCATTTCAGCGATCTGCCGGATACGCGTCTTCGCCGCCGCGACAACGTACACCATCTTGCGTCCACGGTAGGCATCGTCGGGCACGGGAAAGATGTCGATGGCCGCGTCATCGATCTTCATATCGAGAAGATCTTTCACACTCCAGCGAACTGCGGCACGCAATTCCTCCGGTTCGACCTTCGGCGCCTCGATCAGATGCAGGCTGTAGTCATCCGGACCCAGCACGTAGCTGCACTGCCTGCCTTCGAGGCCCATCTCATGCACCAGACGGACCAGCTTCGCTTCGAGGCTCTTCTTGCTGTTTTCAACATCCACAGCCTTGCAGCCCAGCAGGTAAGGTGCATCTTTGCGCTTTTCCAGATGCACGACAGACAGCTTGCCAGGATTCACGGCGATGCCGACCCTGCCCTGCTGCTTTGTCTTTTTACCGAACAACTGCGCTAACATTTCATTTACCGGTGACTAATCGTACGTTTCTGATCCATCAGTGGCGGCCGTTGACTGCGTCGACCTCTAGCTCGAGAAAATCATTTTCTTCGAGGGGACTGCATCTGAGTCTCGCGCGCAGGCGCGCACGAAACTTAGGAAAAGTCCTTAAGGACTATCGTTTAAGCCATTAAATACTAAAACAAATAGTGGCAAGCATCGGGATAAACTAGGGAAAGTATGAAAGCGGGTCCCGAGAACTGAATACCGGGTCACAGGAGCTTGGGTTGAAGCTGGGAAGAAATCAAAAATGAAAGGGATTTTTTGTACCCTCAATTTACCCAGGGAATCCGGGAAGAGAAATATGAACAGCGTTTATTTGCCAATAGTCCGAGATGCCTAAATTTTGATCAATATCGTGCTTTTTCAGCCTGAAATACCCCCAAATACGGGTAATATCATCCGTTTAGCTGCAAATACGGGGTCACAGCTCCACCTCATAAAACCCTTCGGATTTCGCCTCGATGACAAACGAATGCGCAGGGCCGGCCTGGATTACCACGAATTTGCTGGCATTCACGTTCACCAGGACTGGTCAGCCTTTAAGGCAGTGGCCGCCGACGGGCGAATCGTGGGGATCAGCACCCGGGGATCGGTGTCTTACCACGAATTTACCTTCAATCCCGGAGATTTCCTGGTATTTGGGCCAGAAACCCGGGGCTTGCCACAAGCTATTCGGGACGAATTGGGGCCAGAGCGGCTGCTAAGGATTCCGATGGTGCCCGACAGCCGCAGCCTGAACCTGTCCAATGCGGCGGCGGTCATCACCTATGAAGCATGGCGGCAAATGGGATTTGCCGCCAGGGCGGATCACTGAACGGAATCGCCGGCCTCTGCCGATTCACCCGCGGCGGCCGCTTGCGCGTCCTGCTGCTTTTTCTGCGCATACAGCGCTTCGAAATTAATCGGGGACAGCATCAGGGCGGGGAAGCTGCCTTTTACGACCAGGTTGTCGATCGCTTCCCGCGCATACGGGAACAGGATGCTGGGCAGTACGGTCGCCAGAATATGCTCAAGGTGAGCATCTTCGAAATCCTTCAGCGTGCAAATGCCCGCCTGGTGTACCTCCACGACGAAGGCGACCTGGTCTTCCTGTTGCGCTTCGGCGGTCAGGGATAGCACGATTTCATACACATCTTCCTGCAACTTGGTATTGCGGGTCTTGATGTCAAAATTGATTTTCGGGTTCCATTGAGCCTGGAAGATCTGCGGGCTACGAGGAGACTCGAAAGAGCTATCCTTCAGGTAGACGCGCTGCAGCGCGAATTGAGGGCCCTGCGCCTGCTCGCCGCCGGCGGCTTCTGCGGAATCCTGTGGAGTGGTGTTGTCGTCTGCCATACTAGTTCCTGTCGATTGCGTATTTTGGAGTAGTGGTTAAATTCGTAGCCTGGTGCTTTGGCGTTGGCACTCTGGCCCAAGGCACCGCAAAAAATAGGGCTATTGTTGCTCGGTTTTCTGCTTGTTGTTGACTTTCTTCCTGCCGCCCTTCTGTTTGGCCGGTTTCTGTTCTTGCTGAATCAAGGGCAGTGACTGCGCCTTCCATTCGGTGACCCCACCTGAGAGTCTGTACACTTCACTGAAGCCATCCTCCTGCAACTGCTTGGCAGCTTCCGAGGAATGTTGACCCAGTTTGCATACCACGATTACCGGTTTTTCCTTGTGTTTCTTCAACTCCGGGAGCCGTTGCTTGAGCTTGGCCAGGGGAATATTGATGGCATCGACGATATGACCACTGTCGAATTCCTTCTTTTCCCTGACATCCAGCACGATTCCGTCTTTGCGGTTGATCAGCATGACCGCCTGTTGTGGCCCTACGGAAGAACTGCCAGTCCGCTGCTGGTAATAGATGATGGCGCCTACTGTGACCAGCCACATGCTGGACAACACCAGGTGATTACCAATGAATTCAATAAACTGGGCCATAGCCTCTCACCGCAGCTCTCTTAATGACGAAACGGGACTTACTAACTTACAAAACAGGTGCAGCACGTTAACCATGCTATGGATCGGGTTGCCACGCAACAGCCTTGCCTGCCCCGAAAAAAGGCAGCAAGTATACACGTGTCACTGGCAGTAAAGAAGGCGGGTTCCCGCCCCAATCGCCCGGCTGACTCGCACTGCAGGGGTCTTTTCAGGATAATAGCGCCTCGCCGATGAATACCCGTTCATCCCGGTAAAATTGAGACTTTCAGAATTCTATGAGCCAGAAGCACACTGCCCTCCTCCTGATCCTGGACGGCTGGGGTTACCGCGAGGAAACCGACAGCAACGCCATTCACTCCGCGAACACACCCGTCTGGGACAAGCTCTGGCATGAGCGGGCCCACACCCTGGTAGACACCTCGGGCCGGGCCGTCGGTCTACCCGCCGGGCAAATGGGCAATTCCGAGGTCGGCCACATGAATCTCGGTGCCGGCCGGGTCGTCTATCAAAGCCTTACCCGAATCGACAAGGCCATCGAAGACCGCAGCTTCTTCGATAACCCGGTGCTGTGTTCGGCTATCGACAAGGCGGTGTCCAGCGGTTCCACCGTCCATGTATTCGGCCTGCTGTCGCCTGGCGGTATTCACAGCCATGAAGACCAGATTATGGCCAGCCTCGAAATGGCGCTGGAACGGGGCGCAAAACAGGTGATCCTGCACGCCTTCCTGGATGGCCGTGATACGCCGCCACGCAGTGCCGCGAAGTCCCTGCAGCGAGCGGCCGACTATCTGTCGGCGTCCGGCCGTGGCCGAGTGGCGTCACTGTGTGGGCGATTCTATGCCATGGATCGCGACCAGCGCTGGGATCGGGTGCAGGCCGCCTACTCCCTGCTTACCGAGGCCAGGGCAGAATTCAGCTATCCCGATGTCACAAGCGCCCTGCAGGCGGCCTATGACAGGGGCGAGGACGATGAGTTCGTGCAGGCCACGGTGATACAGGGAGACCATGAAGCTGCCACCACGGTAAAAGATGGTGATGTCGTGTTATTCATGAATTTTCGAGCCGACCGGGCAAGAGAAATCACGCGCGCCTTCGTCGACGATGATTTCGCTGGCTTCGAACGCAGTGCGCGCCCGGCACTGGCCGACTTTGTCATGCTCACCGAGTACGCCGCTGATATCGAAACCAGCTGCGCCTATCCACCAGAGGAACTGCACAATGTCCTGGGTGAGTACCTGGCCAGCCTGGACAAGACCCAGCTGCGCATCGCCGAAACCGAAAAGTATGCCCACGTGACGTTCTTCTTCAATGGCGGGCGGGAAGACCCCTTCCCCGGAGAGGATCGCACCCTGATTCCGTCCCCGAAGGTAAAGACCTACGACCTGAAGCCGGAAATGTCGGCCTATGAGGTGACAGATGCATTGGTCGAGGCCATCAAGTCTGGCGCATACGACGCCATCATCTGTAATTACGCCAACGGCGATATGGTGGGCCACTCCGGCGATTTCGACGCCTCAGTTAAGGCTGTGGAAGTCGTGGACGAGTGCCTGGGGCGCATCGTCGAAGCCATTGAAGCCATCGATGGCAAACTGCTGGTGACCGCCGACCACGGCAACGTGGAGCAGATGCTGGACCCAGTAAGCGGCCAGCCCCTCACCTCCCATACCAATGGCCCCGTGCCGCTCGTCTACGTGGGCAGTTCGGACGAACACTTTGTCGGAGAGGGCAGTCTGTGCGATATCGCTCCCACGCTGCTCCACCTGATGAAACTGCCTGTACCCGCGGAGATGACTGGAAAAGTATTGTTGGGCCTGACAGACTAGCAGGCCAATTACAGCAGCTATTAAAGTGCCAGGTCACACAGATGAAACCTTTCTGCATCGTCTGCATCAGTATCCTGGGCCTGATCCCTGCCGTGGCTACCCTGGCCGCGGAGAGTCTGGAACAGGGCGAAGCGCAAGCGCAACTTGACGCTGTCGCGACGGCGATTGCCGATATCGAGGACTGGCTGAGCAGTGCCAATCAACAACATTCGGAGGAGTTGGCACGACTGCGCGCGGCCGAGATCACGCACTCTGCAGCCATTGCGGCAACCAGGGCAGTGGCCGACCAGGTTGCCGTTCTGAGCACCGAATCGGAGGCACTGCAGCAGGAGCAGGCGTCCCTGTTAAACCTGAAAGCCGAGCAGGAGGAAATCCTTGCAGTCTTGCTGCGTGCCGCCTATATGAGCGGCGAGTCCCAGGCTTTGAAGCTGCTATTGAACGGTGAAGACCTCAGCGAAGGCAGCAGAATGCTGAACTACGCACGCTACTTATCCGAGTACCAGCTAGGCAAGATCGCACAGTATCAGCAGACCCTGGACCAACTCGCCACAGTAGAGGCCAATCGAGAGTCGACGCTCGATGAACTCGAGTCCCGCCTGCAGGAACTGGAACAGGAGCAAAACGCACTCGCGCGACTGCAGGCAGAGCGTAGCGCGACAGTGAACACCCTGGCATCGACTATCAGCGCGCGCAATTCAGAACTCGAACAATTGCTGCTGGACAGGGCGGAACTGGAAAACCTGTTGCAAGAGATTGCCAGGGCCATGGAGGGCATTCGCTCCTTCGATGATGTACCGCCATTCGCTGAACGGCGCGGTGAACTCGATCCACCGCTGTCCGGCCCACTGGTCAGCCGCTTCGGTGACAGCTATGGCGGCGGTAGTCTCAGGCGCCAGGGAATCGTCATCGGCAGTGAAATCGGCACGGTCGTCAATGCCATCCACGCCGGCCAGGTCGTGTTTGCCAATTGGCTGCGGGGCTCCGGGCTGCTGGTGGTGATCGATCACGGCGAGGGCTTCATGAGCCTCTATGGAGGCAATGAGGCGCTGGCAGTAGCCGCCGGTGACTGGGTGGATGCTGGCACGGTGATCGCCACCTCGGGAAATGGCGTATCCAATCAGGCAGGTGTCTATGTCGAGATCAGGCACAATGGCCAGCCCCAGAATCCTGCCGATTGGCTTAAGCTTTGAATTTCAGCGGGTTTTTGTGAGTCTGGACGTATAAATCGTCAATGTCATTTGCCAATTCCAGAGTAAACTGGAACTATTGAGGCCTTATTTATCGCAACCGCTTCTCGCAACACCCATTGCCGGTCGCTTGACCCGGTCGGCGATGCCAGGCAACAGGCGCTCACCCCCGGTGAGCTACAGGTTCTACATATGACTATTCTTCCTTCTATTCGACGCGCTTCCCTCGTTCTCGGCATAGGCCTGGGCATTGGACTCAGCCTGAGCCCCGTGGCTTCTGCCCAGACCGAACAGGCGCAGGCTCGGCCCTTACCCATCGACGAGGTGCGCATGTTCACCGAGGCGCTGGATCGCATTCGCATGGCCTACGTGGAAGAAATTGACGACAGGACCCTGCTGGAACACGCGATCAGGGGTATGTTGTCCGGACTGGATCCTCATTCTGCCTACCTGGCGGGCAGCGACTATGACTTGCTGCAGGAAACCACCACCGGCGAATTCGGCGGCCTGGGCATCGAAGTCGGCCGGGAAGATGGCTATATCAAGGTCATCAGCCCTATCGATGATACACCGGCCGATCGGGCAGGCATCGAGGCGGGTGACCTGATCATCCAGATCGATGGTCATCCATTGCGCCAACTGACGCCGGAAGAAGCTGCCAACATGATGCGGGGCGAACCCGGCACTGAAGTCACTGTCACCATATCACGCCCTGGGTTGGAGCCCTTCGATCTCACCATCGTACGGGAAGTCATCTCCATCGCCAGCGTGCGGAGCATGATGCTGGAACCGGGCTACGCCTATCTGCGAATCTCCCAGTTCCGGGTGAACACCGGGGAAGAACTGGAGAAGGAAATCGCCGAGCTCTACGAGGAGCATGGCACCCTCAAGGGCATGGTGCTGGATCTGCGCAATAATCCCGGCGGCGTGCTGCAGTCCTCCGTGCGAGTCGTTGACAGTTTTGTAGACCAGGGTCGAATCGTCTATACCGAGGGTCGGTTGGAAGGCAACGACATGGAGTTTTCTGCGACCCTGAACACTATCGCGCCCGACATCCCCCTGGTGGTCCTGATCAATAACGGGTCGGCATCAGCCTCGGAAATCGTCGCGGGCGCCCTGCAGGATCACGGCCGCGCCATCATCATGGGCACCCAGAGCTTCGGCAAGGGTTCAGTGCAGACAGTACTGCCCCTGGATGAGAGCCGTGCCATCAAACTCACCACATCCCTCTACTTCACCCCCAGCGGCCGCTCGATTCAGGCGCAGGGTATTACACCGGATATCATCGTCGATGACGCTTTCGTTACCCGGCGCTCGCGCTCTTTCACCCAGGCCAATGAAGCCGCCCTGCCGGGCAGGCTTGCCAACGGCAATGGCGTAGAAGAGGTGGATAGCCAGGAAGAGATGACAGAGGCCCTGATCTCGGCCGAAGAAGTGCTGGTAACAGACTATCCGCTTAATGAGGCGCTGAATGTGTTGAAAGGGATCAATGTCTTCAAGCCTGCACAGCGGAGTGGTTCAGGCTCCTTTGCGCAGCGCCAGAATTAATCCCCTACAGAATTCGCATTTCGATGCCTTTGGCAGCCATGTAGTCCTTGGCTTCCTGGATCGAGTATTCCTGAAAGTGAAAGATGCTGGCTGCAAGCACGGCGTCGGCTTCGCCTTCCAGGACTCCTTCTGCGAGGTGCTCGAGATTACCCACACCGCCTGAAGCGATTATTGGCACTTGCACGGCACGACTGGCCGCCTTGTTAAGTGCCAGGTCGAATCCTTTCTTGGTGCCGTCCCTGTCCATGCTGGTCAGAAGTATCTCTCCCGCGCCGTATTCCACCATACGCTTAATCCAGTCGATGGCATCCAGCCCGGTAGGGTTACGTCCACCATGCGTGAATATTTCCCAGCGCGGCGCTTCGCCCTCTTGCGACACGCGCTTGGCATCCACTGCCACGACGATACACTGCGAGCCGAAGCGTTGTGCCGCTTCCCGCACGAATTCCGGATTTTTCACGGCTGCCGTGTTGATGGCGACCTTGTCAGCGCCGGCATTGAGCATGGTGCGGATGTCTTCCAGGGTACGGATGCCCCCGCCCACTGTTAAAGGGATGAAGACCTGACCGGCAATGGCGCGCACAGTATCCACCGTGGTAGCGCGCTCTTCGTGACTGGCGGTGATATCGAGGAAGGTAATCTCATCGGCGCCGGCATCGCAGTAGCGCTTGGAAACCTCGACGGGATCGCCGGCATCGCGAATGTCGACAAACTGAACGCCTTTTACAACCCTGCCGTTCTCGCAGTCCAGGCAGGGAATGATTCGTTTAGCCAGTGACATTTCTGAGTATCCCGCGCTGCCTGTTAAGCCTGATCGCCACTATCGCAATAGGTCTGGGCTTCGGCGAGGTCGAGCTTGTTGTCGTAGATCGCCCGGCCGGTGATGACGCCGATGATACCGGCGCCTGTCGTGGTCTTGCAGGCCGCTTTCAGGTCCACGATGTCAGCCAGCTTGGCGATACCGCCGGAGGCAATGATGGGAATGCTGGACTGCTCGGCCAGTTCGACCGTGGCATCGATATTGACGCCCTGCATCATGCCGTCGCGCGAGATGTCGGTGTACACGATGGCGACCACACCCATGCCCGTGAAACGCCTGACCACGTCTATCACGTCCAGTTCCGAGACATCGGCCCAGCCCTCGGTGGCTACCTTGCCGTCGACGGCATCGAGCCCGACGATTATCTTGCCTGGAAACTCTGCACAGGCCGCCTGCACGAATTCCGGGTCTTTCACCGCCTGGGTACCGATGATGAGGTAGCTGACACCGGCGTCTATATAGAAACGTGCCGCCTCCAGGTTGCGGATGCCGCCACCGATCTGAATCGGCAGGTCGGGGAACTGCCTGGCGATGGCGGCTACTATTTCGCCATTCACCGGCGTGCCCGCGAAGGCACCATTGAGATCCACGATGTGCAGGCGGCGAGCGCCCTTCTCTACCCAGCGCGCGGCCTGTTCCAGGGGATCGTCGGAAAACACGGTGGAGTCTTCCATGCGCCCCTGGCGCAGGCGTACACACTGCCCATCTTTCAAGTCAATTGCGGGTATCACTAGCATGGCGTTATCGAGAACCGTCCCACTGTAAGAAGTTGCGTAACAAGGCGAGTCCTACCGCCTGGCTTTTTTCCGGATGAAACTGGGT
>Ga0181580_10000029_pt1 | contig 72682 bp, 67 predicted proteins | sample 071ome_23_FD_132413 | JGI IMG/M metagenome (GOLD analysis project Ga0181580, IMG submission 132413) | Coastal salt marsh microbial communities from the Groves Creek Marsh, Skidaway Island, Georgia - 071403BT metaG (megahit assembly) | ecosystem: Environmental > Aquatic > Marine > Intertidal... | reverse complement strand
TTTTGGCCTGACACTGGCCGGCCTTCTGAGCGCTGGCATGTCGCAAGCACAGCCACCGACAGGACCAATGACATTCTTTATCACCAGCACCGGTTCAGGCAATGGTGGCAACCTGGGTGGACTCGCCGGGGCTGATGCCATCTGTCAGGCACGAGCCGAAGCAGCCGGTGCCGGCGATCATACCTGGCGTGCCTATCTCAGCACCCAGGGACCGAATGCCGTCAACGCGCGTGACCGTATCGGTGAAGGCCCCTGGTTTGGCGCCAGAGGTAACCGTATTGCCCAGAATGTTGATGATCTGCACAGCATGAATCAGCGAATAGCTTTACTGACAGCACTGGATGAAAACGGCAATATCATTCCCGGTGGTGGCTTCGCGCCCAACCGGCATGACATCCTTACGGGGTCCCAGCCTGATGGTACTGCCTATCCGGCAGGTGCTGACATGACCTGTAATAACTGGACCAGCAGCAGTGACCAGGGTGGCGCCAAAGCCAGACTGGGTCATCATGATGCTGCCAACTGGAACTCGGCCCATGATTCACGTGGTTGCGGCCAGCAGGCGCTGATCAGCACCGGTGGTGATGGACTGTTTTACTGTTTCGCTGCCGACTAAGAGCGGCTTTATAGCAGTTTAAAAAAGCCCTGATTCCTCAGGGCTTTTTTTGCGCTTTAAGGCAGGTAACGGCTGGCCGGAAATTATACGGTTCCATGCTAGAATTGAAAGCTTGTATATTTTTCAGACGGTAAAAAGTTCATGACTGTGATTCGACAACAAGACGTCATTCAAAGCGTCGCTGATGCCTTGCAATACATCTCCTATTATCATCCGCTGGATTACATCCAGGCAGTGTATCGGGCCTATGAGCGCGAAGAGTCACCCGCAGCCAAGGATGCCATGGCCCAGATTCTGACCAACTCACGCATGTGTGCGGAAGGTAAGCGCCCGCTTTGTCAGGATACCGGCGTCGTGGTGATATTCGTGGAAGTCGGCATGAATGTGCAGTGGGATGCCGACATGGGCCTGGAAGAGATGATCAATGAAGGCGTACGAGAGGCTTACACCCATCCTGACAATGTCCTGCGTGCGTCGATTGTCAGTGATCCTGCCGGTGCAAGGAAAAATACCAAAGACAATACGCCTGCCAATATTTACTACAAGATTGTCCCCGGCGATAAGGTTGAATTCAAGCTGGCAGCCAAGGGCGGCGGATCCGAGAACAAGTCGAAACTGGTCATGCTCAATCCCAGTGACAGCATCGTTGACTGGGTGCTGAAAACGGTTCCCACCATGGGTGGCGGCTGGTGTCCCCCTGGCATGCTGGGTATCGGCATTGGCGGCTCTGCTGAAAAAGCCGTGTTAATGGCCAAGGAAGCCCTGATGGACCCGGTGGATATTGATGAGCTGCGCCAGCGCGGTCCACAGACGACAGCGGAAGAGCTGCGTCTTGAGCTGATGGAGAAAGTCAATCAGCTCGGAATCGGGGCCCAGGGGATTGGTGGTCTGACCACGGTGGTGGATGTCAAAATCAAGGAATTTCCAACCCATGCGGCTGGCAAGCCAGTGGCGATGATTCCAAACTGCGCGGCGACCCGGCATGTGCATTTCACCCTGGATGGTTCCGGTCCGGCTGAACTGGTGCCCCCCAAACTGGAGGACTGGCCGGATGTGACCTGGACGGCTTCGGCTTCCTCACGCCGGGTGGATCTGGCGAAAGTGACCCGTGAAGATATTGCTTCCTGGAAGCCCGGCGATACGCTGCTGCTCAGTGGCACAATCCTGACAGGCAGGGATGCTGCCCATAAACGCATGGTGGAGCTGTACGAAAAAGGTGAAGCGCTGCCCAATGGCGTGGACCTGAAAGACAAATTTATCTATTACGTGGGGCCGGTCGATCCGGTACGTGATGAAGTGGTGGGCCCGGCAGGTCCGACCACGGCGACCCGCATGGACAAGTTTACCGAGCAGATGCTGGCGCATTCAGGACTGATGGGCATGATCGGCAAGGCTGAACGTGGGCCGCTAGCCATTGAGGCCATCCGCAAACACAAGTCAGTCTACCTGATGGCTGTCGGTGGCGCTGCTTATCTGGTCTCCAAGGCAATACGCAAGTCCCGCGTGGTTGCCTTTGAAGACCTGGGCATGGAAGCAATTCATGAGTTTGAAGTGGAAGACATGCCAGTAACGGTGGCCGTGGATAGCAAGGGGGTTTCCGTACACGAGACGGGCCCGGCCGAATGGAAGGCCAAAATTCAGGATGCCCAGCCAGTAAAAGTTGTCTGACAGCTTTGTCTATTCCTGCCAGGCGCCGAGGAAAAAGTTGCGGCTCAGTTCGTTGCGTTTTCTGGGCGCCATTTCCCTTTCCCTGAAAGCATCCGGAATATCAGTTTCTGCCACCTGGTAACCCAGGGCAATCACGGCAATGGGACTGAAGCGTTCGGGGATGGCAAAGGACTGCTGCAGTTTTTCCGCCGCAAAGCCCCCCATCTGATGGCTCATCAAGCCCAGCGCTGCTGCCTGTAAACACATCGATACGGAAGCTGCGCCGGTATCGTAGGCACCGTGGCGATTGGGATTGTCATTGTGTGAAAACTGGGTGTCATGACAGGCCAGTATCAGCACGGGAACATGCTGGCACCAGGCCTGGTTTTTATCAATCAGGCTGTCAAAAATCGTTTGCCAGCCCTCAGGATGCGAGTCCTTTTTACAAACGACATAACGCCAGGGCTGATCGCCAAAACATGAGGGCGCCCAACGTGCAGCTTCCAGCACAGAATGCAAGTCCTCATCACTGACAGGGCGCTGTGCATCGAAGGCAACGCCGCTCCAGCGTCCGGCTATCAAGTCATGAATGGGAGAGGAGGTGTCGATAGATTTAGTAAACATAGTTTTTCCTTTAGGTCTGTCTCTGGCTTATTTGCACATGTCCGCATAAGGGTTCGGCATATCGAGATTGATCGGCAGCTTGTCACCGCTGATGGAGATATGCTTTTCGTTAAAACTCAGGTCAGCACCGCTCTTCACGGCATGGTCAAATTTATAGATGGGTGACATGAGTTCCCGGTTGCTGCTTTCTTCATAGTGTCGGGTGGCCTCGGCCACCTGTTCATGCTTGCCGGCATAGGCTGTCATGGCATCCTTGCCATACTTGTGCTGCAGCATCTTCAGGGTCTGGCTGGGAGAGAAGACAGATGCCGTGGCATTGTTGCCACCAAAGCCCTTGGCATTGATGATGACGGCATCGATGGCTTCAGGGTCGACTTCCCGATGCGTCAACAGAAAATCCAGATGCTTCTGATGCACGTCATCGGCGATGGCTTCACTGGTTAAAATACCGGGAATGATGCCGTGTTGCCAGACGCCCAGGCTCAGGTTCAGCTGATCAGCACCGGCACAGGCAATGGAATGTCCGATATAGGATTTCATGGCAGCGACCGGCCACTTTTCAATACCAAAGTGAGCCGCCAGTTGATCGAAAATGGCGGATTCAGTAACCCGGTTCTGGGGCGTGCCGGTACCGTGAGCCTGCACATAGGTATTTCGTTGCAGGGCTTTTGCACCGATCACGGCGCGGGTGGCAGCCATGGCCTTGGCGACACTCAGGTAATTGCCAACGCCGGGACTGGCGATGGATTTTTTGTGCCCGTCAGCGTGGACAAAGACATCATTGACCGAGCCGTAAATATTGGTTCCCAGTTGCATGGCCAGTTCGTCATCGCACAGGATGACGAACTGGGCAGACTCGGCGAGGGTAAAGCCGACATTCTCAGCAAAGGGACGACAGGCACGCCGGTGATTGGGTTCTTTGAGCCCGTCCAGTTGTCGGAGTTTTTCATCATCCGCCAGGGCTCCCATGGCACTGTAGCCTTCAAACACTTCAGGCACCAGCGGGGCTTCGCTGTTGCCAACAACCACCACTCGATGTGTTCCACTGCGTATATCCTGTACAGCCTGACACAGACTGTAATGAAAGGAAGCACAGGCTCCCAGGTTGCAGCCGGTTTTTCCCGTGCTGCCAAGCACATAGGCATTGATAAAATCCGCAGCCATTTCCGGTAGCCCCAGCGGTAGCTGTTTGGAGGTAACCCGTTTGCCCAGCAGGCGTGACTGCAGCATGCCGCCGTTGCCGTTGTAGTCCAGCTGGCTCATGCCGGAACCGGCATAGACGGCAATTTGATCAGCCGGTACCCGTTGTTTAATCAGCTCCCAGTCAACTCCCATTGAGAGCAGGGCATCGGAAATGCCGAAAATGGTCATCTGCAAGCTGCGAGGGTGATTGCGTGACTGGTACAGTTCGCCAGGATCGAAACCACTGGGCAATTGCCCGGCACAGTTGACGGCGCCCTGATAAAGATCAGGCAGCATGGCATCCAAACTGCCACTGACTTCAACCAGGCTGTGGCGAGTGTCTATTGCCTGCACCTGCCAGTTGGATGGAATGCGGGAGGGGAGCCGTCGGTTGGCAATCGTGAAGCGCAAGCTTTCTCCCTCTGCTGCCTGCAGCGAACTCTGGGTATGCTGGTACAGAGCGGTATTATCAAAGAGATTGCTCTCCAGCTTGCGGATCAGTGTACTGTTGAGAATCAGTTCCCGGTGAAAGGTCAGGAATTCATTCAGATCGGTTAATTCCCCGGTACGGGTTAGCCAGCGTCCGTCCTGCTGTTTCAACAGACCCATGAGGATGGCCAGGTTGAGCAGGGTTTGATCGGCTTCAGCCTCCCCGAGGCGGTCAATGACCAGGCGCCGATAGGCATAGTGGCAGGCAGACCTGCCCGCGGCGTTGATGCCGCCAAAACCGACAATAAGGGGTAAATGAGACACCATGAAAACCTTGAAAAACAAAAACTTGCGCATAACTATACGGTGTTTGGCCTGAAATAAACATTGCAAAATAGACATATAATATAACAAATTAGACATATCGGAAGACGCGGTTTTTAGGGGATTTCCACAAATGGAATTTGCTAAACTGCAAACTTCACATTTACTGATGACAGGTAATCAGGCGCTTGCAGTCGTCCTACCAACAACGCATTGCTGCTCTTCATGCAGACCTGGGAATTCCTGCTGACTATGCCCGTACTCGTGGTTTAAGCCTGCAGCCGGAATGTGATCAGCTGGTTGCGGCAGGCAGGGATATCTTTGACCGTGAGCAGTCCATGCATCAGCAGGCCTGGCAAAGCTGGCAGGCCATGTGTGCTGCAGCACAGCAGGCTCAGATAGTTTTGCAGCTGGTGTCAGCCTACCGCAGCGTGAACTATCAGGAGAATCTGTTCAAAAAGAAACTGGCCACCGGGCAGGATATCAATGCGATTCTCAAGGTGAATGCAGCGCCCGGCTTCAGTGAGCATCACAGCGGCTGCGCCCTGGATCTGAGCTGTCCTGGCGCCGAGTGTCTGGAGGAAAGCTTTGAGCAGACGACAGCCTTTGCCTGGCTACAGCAGCATGCAGCCGCGTTTGATTTTCACCTGTCTTTCCCACGTAATAATCCACAGGGCTTTTTGTATGAACCCTGGCACTGGTGTTATCGGCAAAAATAATTGTTAGTTTTCAGCAAGTTGTTGGCGTCAGTTTATTTTGCATCAAAAATCTGCCGAATTTCTTTGACAGCCTTAGGCAAAAGAGTAGTATCTTTACATACCCCTCTTAGGAAAAAGGAAGGTCACTTCAAAGCAAAAATCTAAATTTCTTTTTTACTTATCGATACCAATGAGGAGTTTTTTTATGGTAAGTGACACTCAAGTAGTTTTTCGCGGAATAGATCATTCCCAGGCAGTAGCAGATGCAGTACAGAAAAGATTGGATAAGTTAGAACGCTACAGTGACGAAATACAGAGTTTAAGAGTCACGCTTGAATCCCCTCATAATCATCATCACAAAGGCAAGGTTTTTCACGTAGGCGTCGAAGCCGTTATTCCCAATCACGACATTCTGGTGAATCATGACCAGCATGACAATCATTCCCACGAAGACATCTATGTTGCTATTCGGGATGCCTTTAATGCGCTAGAGCGACAGATAAAAAGTATCTATGAGAAACGTCGCCACCAGGATCGAACTGCACCGAAACCTGTTGATACCCTGCAGGTAGCCGAAGAGCCCTAAATATCCAACTTGAAGATTTTCTTTCTCACCAGGCGACGATATTCGCCGGGTGAGAGGGAAATCTGCCGTTTGAACAGGGCTGAAAAATAGGCGTTGTCAGAATAGCCCACCTGGTCTGCAACTTCGGCGATGTTGAGGTTAGTGGTTTTTAGTAGTTCCTTGGCTTTATCCAGTCTGATCTGCTGCAGGTATTGCACTGGACTCAGCCCCGTTGCCTTTTTAAAGCGGCGATTGAGGCTGCGCTGGCTAAGGTCAAAGCTGTCGCCAAGTTTTTTCATGTCCAGGTTCGTATTGAAATCACGGTGCATGTGTTCCTGCAGGCTGATGATGAGTTCATCATCGTGAAAATTGTGGCCAGGGGTATTAAGGAAGGTGGTGGTATAGGACAGTTTAAGCTCATGGGTGAAATGGCTGGAGACCAGATTGGCGATCTTTTCGTCATAATGCTGCTGGATGATATGCAGCATGACATCGCGCACAGAGTTTACGCTGCCAGTACAGTAAATATTCCCTGACTTGGTGATGAAGCGTTCGCGTTTAAGTTGCACACGGGGGTATTTTTTTTCGAACTGGTCGAAGTAATACCAGTGTGTGGTTGCTACCAGACCATTTAACAGTCCGGCTTCCGCAAGAAAATAGGAGCCGGTACCCACCGCACAGATGATGCAATCCTGGCTGGCAGTCTGTCGCAACCAGCTGAGAAATTCGGGATATTTTTTTACCACTCCCAAGGGATTTCCCCACATGGCCGGTAAAATCAGCAGATCGGTGTGATGGAGCTTGCTATAGCTCTGTTTGCAGCGTATCTGCAATCCAGCATTGAGCTGTATATCTCCCCGATCTAGATTGGCCACCTGCAATTCAAGTTTAGGGGTCTTCGGATGATGAATACGCGCAATCAGGTCAGCGGCATTCAGCATTTCCATGGGAATGGTAATACTGGTGCCGAGTACCTTCTTGTAACCGATAAGGGAGACATGCAGGATGTCTTTGTCAGGGTTGCTTGTAGTCAATTTTTTCTATGCAGTAGCGTTTCTTTCCGGACGGGCTGATGAAATTGAATTCATCGTCCAGTTGCTTGCCGAGCAGTACTTTACCCAGGGGTGAGTCAATACTGATGTAATTCAGCTTCGGATTGATTTCATCCGGACCGACCAGCCGCAGTTTCAGGCACTTTTCATCTTCATCCATCAGTTCCACCCAGGCGCCAAAGTAAATTTTGTCCTGATTGTTTGGTAACTGGTCCACCACCTTGAGCACCTCCAGTCGTTTGCGAAGGAAACGAACCCGCCGATCAATTTCCCTCAGGCGCTTCTTTCCGTAAATATATTCGGCATTCTCGGAACGATCGCCGAGAGCTGCAGCATCGGAGACCTGTTGCGTGACCTGTGGGCGTTCAGTACGCCAGAGGTATTCAAGTTCCTCACTCAGGGCCTGTTCGCCCTCGGGTGTTATGTAATTGGAGACAGCGGCAGCGGGGGGGCGATAGCGCGACATTTTAGCGGGCAGTTCTGTATTGGTCGATATCAAGGGATAACTGGTAATAGTCCAGTGCTTCACGCAAACGGATACCGAGTCCCAACAGGCGCACTGGTTTGTCGCCACGGCTGTAGCCTGTCTGGCAGAGTTGTTGGAAAAGATGCATATCCAGTTCCTGCGCCGATTGTTCTACTGTGGTAGAAATAAAATCATTGAATTTAAGTTTAACAAAGAGTTTGGCGATATTGATGTCCTGCCTGCTAGCATGCATACGTTTGAGCAGTTTGTCGTGCAAATCGGGGAGTTCAGCCAGACAATGCTCGACGCTGGGCAGGTCCTGGTCATAGGTGTGTTCAACACTGATCGATTTACGCGGGTGGCTGCTTACCACAGGACGATCATCCAGGCCGCGTGAGAGCTGATAAAGGCGTTCACCAAAACTGCCGAACTCCTGACTTAGTTCACTTTTGGAGAGGGCCTGCAGATCCCTGCAGGTATTGATGCCAATGCGTTGCATTTTTTCTGCCGTAACTTTACCAACCCCGAAAATTTTACGAACCGGCAAACCGGCAACAAAGTCTTCCACCTGATCTGGCCTTACGACAAACTGCCCATCAGGCTTATTCCAGTCACTGGCAATTTTGGCCAGGAACTTGTTGGGTGCAATACCCGCAGACAGGGTAATGTGGAGTTCATCCTTGACCCGCTGGCGGATTTCGCGGGCCATCAGGGTGGCGCTACCCTGGCATTTGTCACTCTGACTGACATCCAGAAAGGCTTCATCGAGTGAAAGGGGTTCTATCAGCCCGGTGTAGTCCCTGAAGATGGCATGAATTTGTTTGGAGGCTGTGCTGTATTTGTCCTTGCTGGGTGGAATGATGATCAGGTCGGGGCACATGCGTTTGGCCGTCGCTGAAGCCATGGCTGAATGGATACCAAATTTTCTGGCTTCATAGTTGCAGGTCGCTATGACACCGCGTTTGCCGGGGTCTCCGCCGACGGCTACTGGCAGTCCCTGCAGGGATGGATCATCACGGATTTCGATAGCGGCAAAAAAACAATCGCAATCGCAGTGAATGATTTTCCGGTTCATGGGTCTTCGGCTTGTTCTGATTATGAGCTTGAGGCATTATGACGCTGGGTACTTCTTCAAGACAAGTCCACTGCCGGGATATCACTTCGGCTAACAGTTAAGCGCAATGAATGAAATTTTAAGACAAGCATATCTGCAGCGCATGGGAATCCAATCCTATTTCCCCCTCCAGCAACTGCAGGGAGCTGCTGCATCCGTGTTAGTTAAGTTGCAGGAAGAAACACAGACTGAACCAGCGGACCAGCCCAAGCCTGCTGAAGGCGAGAGTATTGCGTCAACTTCGGCATTAGCTGCTGCCAGGTTGAGTGTGCAAAGTGCTGAAAAAGCCAGCAAGCCTGCCAGCCTAGAGCGAGAGTCTCCAGAAGCCAGCGCCCAATTTGCATCAGAAATCAGATTTCAGCTTTCCTTCATACGGGCCAGCGATGAATTACTGGTTCTGGTTTCGCTGCCCTATGTGCAGGATACAGGCACGCTTAACAGCGCCCAGAAGCGCCTGTTCAGCAATCTGTGCCGGGCCCTGAAATTGCAACCTGATGTGCTGGATTTCACTACCAAGGCATTTCGCTGGCCCTTCAGTGAAGCGACCTTTCTGGACAAGAGTGAGGCCGCAGCCCGGGCTGCCCTGAATACCTACCTTTCACAGCTGCACGAGGATGCCAGTTTTTCCCATCTGCTCTTGCTGGGGAGTAATATCGCCGATTTGCTAGAAGACTTCAGGCAGCAGATTGATGGTGAGTTTCTGGTCTGTCGTAGCCTGGATGAAATGCTCAAAATGCATGAACTCAAGCGTGAAACCTGGGCCACATTACGGACACGTGCTGGTCAGTTCTAGCCGGCATGGATGAATGTGATCTGCGTGAAATGCACGAGGATGATCTCGCTGAGGTCATAAGGCTGGTGAGCAATGCTAGTGAGTTTCCTTGGAAGCCTGGCAACATTATTGATTCACTGAATTCGTCAATGGATGAGTCTTTTGTGTTGTGTGACAGACACAGCGGTCTTATTCTCGCCTATGCAGTCGTGCATTTCGTACTGGATGAATCCCACTTGCTGAATATTTCTGTGCTGAAAAAGCGGCAGGGTGAGGGGCTGGGCACGTCATTCCTGCAGCAGCTAATGCTGTTGGTGCAATCCAGAAACAGCCAGCAGATGCTGTTGGAGGTCAGGGCTTCCAATGCAGCAGCCATTAGGCTTTATGAAAAGCAGGGCTTTAACAAACTTGCTGTACGCAAGGCCTATTATCCAGCCAGCAACGGGCGTGAAGATGCGCTGCTTTATTGCCGATCTTTTTCCTGATCTTCTGTAGTCTGGCTATCGTGCTCTTGGATGCTATCTTCAATACGCTCTCTGGCTCTGCCCAATAATTTCAGGATAGTGATTGCTAGTCCTGCCAGAACCAGAATGAAAACAAAGAACAGGATGGTCGACAGCAGGAAGCGGTTTAATTCCTGCTGCGGGACTTCCATATAGGTGCTGACGGCATAAAGCGATGCTACTCCGACCAGCAGGCCGGATATCGTATTGCGGTTTTTCTTGCTAAGTTTGCGTTTCTTTTTAGTCAAGATTACTTATTGATCAAGCAGCTGCCTGATAGTATCGATGAGTTTTTTGTTTTCGTCGGCCGTGCCGACAGAAATTCGTAATTTGTTATCCAATCTGGGCTGTGCAAAATAACGTACCAGAATATCCTTTGCTTTGAGATCCAGATAAAGCTTTTGTGCATTGAGCTGGGATGGCATGCTGACCAGAAGAAAATTGCTTTGACTGTCAACACAGGAAAAACCCATTGCTTCAAGGCTTTTCTGCAAGAGTCGGCGCTGTTCAATGACAAAAGACCAGGAACCTCTCGCATAGTCCTGATCTTCTAGGGCAGCCTGGGCAAGTTTTTGGGCGATGTAATCCGTGTTGTATGAGTCCTTGGTTTTATAGAGCGGATCAATCAGTGCTCTGGAACCCAGTCCATAGGCAATGCGCAGGCCAGCCAGGGAATACCCCTTGCTGAATGTTCGCAGGAGCAGCACTCTGTCACAATGCGAGAGCAATGCAATGCAGTCGTGTTTGAGTTGTGGATCAACAAAATCGACATAGGCCTCATCAATCAGCAGGATGCCTTCAAACTCTTGTGCCAGCGCACTCAAACTGGCAGCGTCGGTCAGTGTACCAGAAGGGGCATGCGGATTCGGGATGAGGCACAGTTTCGCCCCACTGCTATTTAGATTCTCGGCCAGCTTCTGTGGCAGTGACCAGTCTTCTTCAAGGTGAAACTGGATAAAGCCGCAACCATGCGTCTTTGCCAGAGTTTCATAGAGTGTGTAGGTGGGTTCGACTACGGCAATTGCCTCATCGATTTCCACAAAGCATGTAATTGCCAGGCGTAATAGCTCATCACCGCCATTGGTGACGATGACCTGTTCATCAGCGACACCATGCAAGTGTGCAATACTCTCGCGCAGCCCTTTTGCGGTCGGTGGTGGATAACGTCTTAATGCGCTTGCCTGCAAACTGCCCAGTACTTTTTCCACTGCTGGTCCTGGCGGGAAAGGATTTTCATTGGTATTCAGTTTGATCACCTTGCCATTCTCGGGCTGCTCTCCCGGGATATAGGCGGACAATTCCTGAATATTGTTTCGTTCGTAAGCCATCTAGCGCTCCTGGCCAGAAAGAGGGGGCAAATAGGTGTCGAGGCGTTTCATCCAGCCTGCCAGCCACTGTGTTTCATTGCGTTGAGCTGGGGCATTGGCAACCCGTTGCTGCAAGGTGTGCCTGGCAGCATCGACAAAAGCGGTCAGTGTCGAATTATCAGCCGGCATCTGCTGCAAAACCTGCAACAGTCCCCAGCCCTGGCCTGCATATCGTTCATCATCGGAGATGCCTTCGCCCTTGAAATTCACGTAATCAATCAAGGCATACAGTCCAAATGGTGCATGTGCGTTTGCAATAGCGAAAAACTTTTCTTCAATTTCCACTTGCTCCTGCGGTGAGGAGGCGGCAAGTATCTTATCTAATGCAGTTTCGAAACGCAGGATGATAAATTCTGTCTGTTCCGCCATGGTGCTGGCGAGTAGTTCACGCAATGCTTGTAAACGTGGTCCCTCTACTTCGCTCAGAAACTCATCCCGGTTTTGCCAGGGGGCTTTGAAATTTGTATCAGTAATCCAGGCGGGAACTTCAATGTCCTGAGAGACTAAATAATGTAGCAGTTCTGGAAAACTTTCTTCAAAAATTTCTTCTTGCCCTTCGCTATACCAGATAAAATGTCCGATACCCATCGAGGGAAATGCTTCGCTGGCGTTCCAGCTACTTAAACACACAAATTTTGCAGCACATTCGTTGTTGAAAATCTGCTGGCCTATCCAGGCCTTGTCATTAGCACTTAACACCGGGTACTCAGAGGCAAGCGTAGCTGTTGCATCCCAGCAAAGGAGAATGCAAAAACGCCAAAGTATTTTTAAAGCTCTTGTGAGCAGGCCTTGTTGATTTCTTAAAAGCATCGCGTAGGGGCATACTTATGCTTACAATAGTGGCAAAATGTTAACATAAACCGTAATAAAACAGCGTAAACTTTTGAAACAAAATGGAAAGTAATGTAGCTGCGGACAAGCAAAATGAAGCGGATTCCACTCAGAAACCGAAGTCTGGTGCTGAGGATGATTTCGTTAGAAATCTTGCCACCATTCATAAAAGCCTGAAGTTTTCCAAGAACCTCAAGAAGTCCATGAAGCAGATTGAAGGGACCATCCTCGATCTGTTCAAAGCCAAACTGTTTACCATTTACCAGAGTGTTGATAATGGCAAGGAGATCGTTGCCAGTTTCAAGGGAGGCATTGGTTCCGACCAGGGCGAGGATATCGAAATCCGGGTGCCCTTCAGTCCGACTTCACTGGCCGGTTATGTTGCGCTGAGTCAGCGGCCGATCCTGGTCAAGGATGTGTATGATGCCCAAGCACTGGAAGATATTCATCCGCGTCTGCAATGGGACAAGCGCTTCAGCGAGTCGCAGGGCCTGTTTTTCAAATCCATGCTGGTGGTCCCCATCAAGGATGACATTCTTCTGGGTGTCATTCAGCTCATCAAGCTCAAGGAAGACGATGTCTTTACCAAGGAAGATTTAAAGCATGCAAGCATGTTCGCCAATCTGCTGGCAAAACAGTTCCGCTCGGAATTCCAGAGCACGCAGGGCCCATACGACTATCTGGTGCAGCAGGGCAAAATCAGCAGCAAGGATCTGGATGACATAGAGAAGGGCGTTTCTCTGTACGGCGGCACCGTCACTAAAATGTTGATGGAAGATTACAAGATTGAAGCTGATGAAATCGGCAAATCGCTCGAATTGTACTATCGCGTGCCCTATATGAAGTTCGACGCGGAACTGACCCTGCCTACCGATCTTATGGAAAATATCGGCACCTCCTATTTACGCAATAACCTCTGGTTGCCGGTGTCAGGCAGTAAAGAGGAAGTAGTGATCCTGTTAAGTAACCCCAGCGATTACCAGAAAATCATGGAAATTCAGGGCATTTTGAATGCCCGCAACTATATCTTCCGGGTTGGTCTGCCTGAGCATATTCTGCAATACCTCGGTGGCAAGGTTGAGGAAGATGATGAGGAAGGCTTTGATGATGTCTTCAAGAACCTCGAAGGTGAGGGCGGTATTGAAATTGAAGAGGAAGCTGATGACGGCGATGCGGAAAGTGCCGCGGAAACCTCCGGTATTATCCAGCTGGTCAACCGTATCATCATTGAGAGTGATAAGCTTGGTGGTTCGGATATTCATATTGAGCCTGGCAAGGACAAGACACCCTGTATCGTTCGGGTGAGGGTTGACGGGATTTGCCGGGAACTGCTCAAGGTACCTGCCGAGCATGCTGGCGCACTGCTAGCCCGTATCAAGGTTATATCTCGCCTGGATATTTCTGAGCGACGTCTCCCTCAGGATGGTAAGTGCAAGCTTAAAATCAGGGGGCGCACGTTGGAACTACGTGTTGCCACCGTTCCCACCGTAAATGGCGAAAGTGCGGTATTGCGTATACTTGCAGCAGGAAGCGCCTTGCCACTGGAAAAACTGAATCTCAGCAAACGCAATTATGAGCATGTCATCGAGCTGTCCAAGCATCCCCACGGTTTGCTACTGGTTGTTGGTCCGACTGGTTCCGGTAAAACCACAACACTGCACGCCGTGCTGGGTTATATCAACCAACCGGAAACCAAGATATGGACTGCAGAGGACCCGGTAGAGATAACCCAGCCTGGTTTACAGCAGGTACAGATGCAGCCAAAGATCGGTTTTACCTTCGCTGCAGCCATGCGTGCCTTCCTGCGTGCTGACCCTGATGTGATTCTTATTGGTGAGATGCGTGACCATGAAACTGCCCATATCGGTATTGAGGCATCCCTCACGGGTCACCTTGTCTTATCCACCCTGCATACCAATTCCGCGCCAGAAACCATCACCCGTCTGCTGGATCTGGGACTCGACCCGGTTAACTTCTCTGATGCCCTGCTCGGGGTTCTAGCCCAGCGACTGATGCGAACTCTCTGTGGTGATTGTAAAGAATCCTACAAGCCTGATGAAAAGGAATTGAATCATCTGATCGACCAGTATGGTCGGGAACAATTTGCCGACCTGGGCATCAACACCGAAGAAGTTGAACTCAAAAGGGCCGTTGGCTGTGATAAATGTGGTGGTACCGGATACCGTGGTCGTACCGGTGTGCATGAGTTACTGGTGGGCACGCATGAGCTTCAGACCATGATCTACAGAAAAGCCAGTCTGGAAGATATGAAGGCGCAGGCTCTCAAGGATGGTATGCGAACGCTCAAGCAGGATGGTATTGAGAAAATCTTCTTGGGCCTGACCGATTATGAGCAGCTGCTGAGAATTGTTGCTGAATAGCTGGCGCAGCTCGCCCAGAAATACCCTTTAAATAATAGTCTTTTACGCTTTAACTAATATTAATACTACAGATAGTGCGCTAATTTATGCACAAATCGTAGCGCCCCTCCTGAAAGACTGTAAATAACGGCATATTAGAGCATTCAAGAGTTTTTTAAAAATAACATATTGAAAAATAAGGAAAAATAATTGGTTAATTTTTAACCATATTAAGCTCGCCTGAGGGTTTTACCCGACTAAGAGCCGTTCAAGAGGGTTTATGCACAAACTTATCCACAGAATTTGTGGAGAAAATTTATAAAGCCTAGATTAAGACAGAAAAATTTTGCCGCAAAGCTGTTTTACGAGTCTATTTATCTACAATAGGCGTGGAGCTTGCCAATTTTCCAGTGCTATACTTGAAGGCAGGTAATACTTATTGAGTTCTGTGCCTCTCATATTCAATGGTAGAGTTGAATCAAAACATTCCTTTCCTGTGGCGTTTAAGTGACGAAAGCGGTGATGGGCTTTGCATGGTCACCATGGTGGTACCCTTCAATCAGGGTGACAGGCGCCTGGAACATATCATAGAAACTGACGTGCTCAGTTTAGCCAGCGAAGCCATGCAGCCAGAGCAAGAAGAAGTGCTGGAATGGAACGAGGAGGATATCAGTCTGTTTCTGAAACTGATTTCCAATCAGCATGGTGATTTGCACGTACCTGGCGGACAGTCAGTCAGGGTCGATTTGAGTGACCCGCAAACCATTGAAATAGTCCAGATAGTAGCTGCTGCAGGTTTTGGACTGGTGCAATCCGGTGAGCAAATACTGGCACAAAGCAGCGGAACCGAGCAGGTATATACCAACCTCGACCTTGGCAGTGAAGTTAGTTTGCATACCTTAAACGGTTTTAAACGTGGCATTATCGTTGATACACAGGATGATGACGTGGTTTGCGTCATGCTGGATGAATTTGCTATCCGAGTGGATGGCGAGTTTATTGAGATATGTCCGCACGATGTTCTGATGGTCAAACGCCATCAGGTGCTGCATCCCATGTACTCCAGTGCTAGCCCTGGCGGGCATGACGTATTGCATTAGCAAGCCCGCAGCGATGTCCATCTTTCCCTAGCACAATTTCCGGCATTATCTATGGCAAACTTCAAGGCCGAAGTCGCCAAACGGCGCACCTTTGCAATTATTTCTCACCCGGATGCCGGTAAGACCACTATTACTGAAAAATTATTGCTGTACGGGAAAGTAATCCAGAAGGCAGGCACGGTGAAAGGCAGAAAGTCAGACCGCCACGCCACTTCGGATTGGATGAGCATGGAAAAAGAGCGTGGAATTTCAGTGACCTCTTCTGTCATGCAGTTTCCCTACCATGGGCGGGTGGTGAATCTGCTTGATACTCCCGGCCATGAAGATTTTTCCGAAGATACCTACCGCACCTTGACCGCCGTGGATTCGGTGCTGATGGTCATAGACGGCGCCAAGGGGGTTGAAGAACGTACCATTAAACTCATGGATGTATGCCGCTTGCGGGCTACGCCAATTTTTACCTTCATTAACAAGATGGACAGGGATATCAAGGATCCGATTGAATTGCTGGATGAGGTCGAAGATGTTCTCAAGATAGAGTGTGCGCCGATTTACTGGCCATTGGGCATGGGCAAGGCTTTCAAAGGCATTTATAACCTCTACACGGATACCATCCACTGCTTCGCCCATGGACAGGAAAGTGCAGTGCATGAGGTAAAAAAAATTCAGGGTCTGGATAGTGCTGAAGCGGAGGCTTATCTGGGGATCTATGCCGCGGACTTCCGTGACGAAATTGAACTGGTCAAGGGCGCCAGTCATGTGTTCGATCATGCGGCCTGTCTGGCGGGCACACAAACACCGGTTTTTTTCGGTTCGGCACTCACCAATTTCGGGGTCGAAGCGCTGCTGGATGATTTTGTTGAATGGGCTCCGGCTCCCTTGCCACGAGAAACACAAAGCCGGCTTGTGGACCCCTACGAGGAAAGTTTCAGTGGCTTTGTGTTTAAAATCCAGGCCAATATGGATCCGAAACACCGCGACCGTATAGCCTTTCTCCGGGTCTGCTCCGGGACATATGAGAAAGGCATGAAAATGCAGCATGTCCGCTTGGGCAAGGAAGTACGTGTCAGTGACGCAGTGACATTTATAGCCGGTGAACGGGAACAGGCTGAGTATGCCGTTTCAGGCGATATTCTCGGCTTGCATAATCACGGTACCATCCAGATCGGCGATACCTTCAGCCTGGGCGAGTCACTGCAGTTTACCGGTATTCCCCATTTTGCTCCTGAGCTCTATAAGCGTATTCGATTGAAAGATCCGCTCAAGCTGAAGCAATTGCAAAAAGGCTTGAAACAGCTATCTGAGGAAGGCTCAACCCAGGTATTCATGCCACTGGCCAACAATGAGCTGATAGTCGGTGCGGTCGGGGTGCTGCAGTTCGATGTTGTGGCCTATCGCCTGAAAGATGAATACAAGGTGGATTGTGTCTATGAACCGGTCAATATCGTCACGGCACGCTGGTTAAGCAGTGACAATCCGGCCAAGCTGGAGGAACTCAAACGCAAGGCACCGGAAAATATTGCGCTGGACGGTGGCGGTCATCTGAGCTATCTGGCTCCAACGCGGGTTAATCTGAATCTGACTGAGGAACGCTGGCCGGATATTCAGTTCCACGCCACCCGTGAACACTAGGGCAGAAATCTGTGTTCAGAGGGTATCAATAAAGCGCCAGCCTTCGTCCAGACGCTGCTGCAGACGTGTTACTGAATCAGCCAGACCGCAAATGACCCTTTGCTGTTGTGAGCACGCTGCTAGCACGGCTGCGTAAGCTTCCAGTACCTCGGGGTGATAGCCTTCAGGTGGATTTGGTCCCAGCCCAAGATCAATGGCCAGGTCACCGGGTACGACAAAAACCGCACTGACCGGAGAGCGCAGAATCTCTTGTATATTTTCGACGCCTCTGGCGGACTCCACCATGGCCACTGCAAATAACTCGCCCGCCGGATTGAGGGGCCAGACATCGGCGCGGCGGTAATATTCCCTGCTGTCTTCAATACCCCAGCGACGCATGGCCAAGCCGGGTCCCCAGCCGCGGATACCACGGGGCTCTGGCTGGGCTGAATCTCTGGGTGGCGGATAACGCATTGCCTGTACAAAGCGCTCTGCATCTTCGCGGGATTCGACATGCGGCAAAAGGATGCCGAAGATGCCCTGATCAAGCACCTGTTTGACCGCCCAGGCAAAATCTTCATCACCATTATGCGGAATACGAACCAGAGGGGTCAGACTGTAGCGATCATCTGAATCTCTTGCCAGTTCATCGAGTATGCTGCCGAGGCGATCAGCAGAATAGGCAGCATGTTCCATATCAATCAATTGCCACTCGCTGTCAGCCATCGCTGGATTACCAGTTTCCAGCGCTTCAATGATTTTATTCAGGCGATGATCCTGCTGTGCTGTACTGAACTGTGGCAGGAGGTTTAGCAGCAGCAAAAGACAAAAGCCGAATGCTCTTATCCCATGCTTAATTGGCCTAGAAGACATATTGATGCTCCTGTTTGCCGGCAAGGCTTGCTGATCATTCTTCAGGTTTGGGTGCCAGCGACAGGCCACCGGAAGCCTCATCATCGGTAACCCCATCGCTACGTCCACTCTCCGCCAGTGAGATTTTAAGGCGCAGGTTGTTTTCGGAGTCAGCGTTTTTGAGCGCTTCTTCCAGGGAGATTTTTCCGGAGCGATAGAGATCGAAAAGGGCCGAGTCAAAGGTCTTCATCCCGATGTTTTCAGATTTTTCCATGACTTCCTTTATCTCCTCGACTTTACCGTTCTTGATCAGGTCAGCGACACGGGGAGTGCCCAGCAGAATTTCAATGGCTGCTGCGCGTTTGCCGTCAGGAGTTTTCACCAGACGCTGTGAGACAAAACCACGCAGGTTGAGTGATAGATCCAGGTACAGCTGCTTGTGGCGTTCTTCCGGGAAGAAGTTGATGATGCGGTCCAGTGCCTGGTTGGCGTTGTTGGCGTGCAGGGTGGACAAGCACAGGTGACCGGTTTCTGCGAAAGCCAGGGCATGTTCCATGGTCTCCATGGTACGGATCTCACCGATGAGGATGACATCCGGGGCCTGGCGTAGGGTATTTTTCAAGGCTTCCTCATAAGACAGGGTGTCGACACCGACTTCCCGCTGGTTGACGATAGACTTCTTGTGTGGATGAATAAATTCGACCGGATCTTCAATGGTAATGATATGACCCTCCGAGTTCTGGTTTCGGTAGTCAATCAGGGAGGCCAGAGAGGTGGATTTACCGGAGCCGGTGCCGCCTACAAACAGAATGAGACCATTCGTGTTCATCATCAGTTTAGGCAGGATTTCAGGTAGCCCCAGATTACGTTAGTCTGGCAGGTCAGTGGCGATACTTCGGCATACCAGGCCGACTTCATTGCGCTGGACGAAGATGTTGACACGGAAGCGGCCGATACCTTCTTCCATCAGCGCCAGATTCATTTCCAGTTTTTCTTCAAATTCAGTGCGCTGGTCCTCATTCATGATCTGGTTGGCAATTTTACGGGTATATCCGGGCGGCAGTACTTTGTCAGTCATGGCGATGAGTCGGCCATGAGCTTTCATGCTGGGTGGAGCACCGGTTGACAGAAACAGGTCTGAGCCGTCCTTATCGACCATGACTTTGAGAAGATCTTTTAACTCCATGAGGAACTCCTGCTTTAGAATCGTCTGTCAGTGTACCAGTTTACCTTACTGCTGGTTTTGTGAATGTCATTTTCAACGCCCAGCATCAGGGCAAACAAGGCCATGCGAATGAGCACACCGTTATCCGTTTGTCGAAATATTGCCAGACTTGGGTGCTGATTTAAATCGTTATCCAGTTCATTAGCTTCTGCACGGGAATCCCTGGGTAGGGGATGCATAATGACAGTATTCGGCTGACAGTGTGCAGTATAAATAGATTGGTTTAACCTGAATCTGCCGCGATAGATATTGGCTTCTTCCTGCGAACTGAAGCGTTCTTCCTGTATGCGTGTCAGGTATACCGTATGCTTGTCATGCAAGCCGGTTTCCATGTCTTCGGTTTCCGTAACCTGATGACCCGCCTCGCGCAATTCTTCTACAATTTCCTCTGGCATTTTCAATTCAAGCGGAGAAATCAGGGTAAAGGAAATATTCTTGAAGAGTTTCAATAATTTACACAGTGAGTGAACTGTACGGCCATATCTGAGGTCTCCAACCATGGCAATATTGAGCCCATCGAAGTCGTTCTTGATCTTGAGTTCTTTCTTGATGGTGTATAAATCCAGTAGTGCCTGTGATGGGTGTTCAGCTGATCCGTCGCCGGCATTGATGACCGGGACCCGGCTGGCTCTGGAAAATTCCTCGACCGAACCGTTCATTGGATGGCGCATGGCAATAATATCGCTATATCCGCTGATGACACGGGCCGTGTCATAGAGCGATTCACCTTTGGCAAGTGCACTTGACTTGATGGAGCTGGTTTCACGGACCTGCCCCCCCAAAAGGTTGAAGGCGCAGCCAAAACTGATGCGGGTTCGGGTGCTTGGTTCAAAAAATAATGCGCCGAGAATTGCTCCTTCAAGTACTCGTGTTTTCAGTTCACGATGGGCATAGGGTTCCATCTGATCGGCAATAGTAAAGAGTTGTTCTACGTCTTTGGTATCAAACTGGTCGATAGAGAGGATATGCGAACCCAAAAAATTCATGCAGAGAAATCATTCCGTCAGTCATGTACTGAACGCAAATAGTACTACTAAGCGGGGCTAAAGGAAATTGTATACCAGTGGGCTGAATCTGATTGTCAGGCCGCTTGTGACTGGTCAAGCTAGTCTTTCAGGCCATCCAGATAGTTTTTTACCAGGTGACGGATCATGCTTTCCGGGCTATTCACACCCAGCATGGGGAGTTTGTTTGTCAGTAGTAACATGCACATTCCCTGAATGGTCGCCCAGATTGTGTTGCCAGCCTTTAGGGCGAGTTTCTTATCGTCGATGAGTTCATTGAAGGTTTCTATAAACAGTGAAAAGTGCGCCTGGTATTTATCCATATACCACTTGGGCTTTTGCTTTAGTGTTCCAACTTTCTCTGTATACATGAATTCTGATAAGTTGGGGCGCTCCTGTGCAAGCTTTATGTACTTGATGATGTGGTAATCCAGTTTATTTTTGCGACGGGCAAGACCTTGTTTGATTTCCTCAAGGTGCATATCAAGAATTCTGCCGCAGACATGGAATCGGAATTGGCCGAGGTCACCAAACAGGTAATACAGGGTCCCTACGGTATATCCCATTTCCTTGGCAATGGTTCTGGCTTTAAAACCGTCTTCACCGTGTTCGGCTATCAGCTTCAGGGCCTTGTTAATTGCCAGTTCCTTGAGCTCTTAGTGATTATGATCAGAACGTCTGGCCATACTTTATCCTTATATCAGGCTAAGTCATTGTAGAGTAGGGCAAATTGATATCATAGTGTAATCAAAAGTCTAATGTACTCGATCCGGCTAACACCATATAATGGGAGCTTCAGGATGGGGGGAATGTTAGCCGGGTCACAGACGTGATATCCGGCTTATCTGGGATTTACTTTGCAAACTGAAAAAACTATTTACTGGTACGACCTGGAAACATTTGGCAGTGACCCTCAACAAGACCGAGCCTGTCAATTTGCCGGAATCCGCACCGATGAGCAGTTAAATATCATTGATGAGCCGCTGCTGCTCTATTGCCAACCAAGCCTGGATACTCTGCCTGAGCCTGAAGCCTGCCTGATTACTGGTATTAGCCCACAGCTGGCCGAACAAAAGGGACTCAGGGAAGCAGAATTTGCTGCAAGAATTCAGGCAGAATTCTCTGAACCAGGTACCTGTGTAGCCGGTTACAATAATCTGCGTTTCGATGATGAGGTAACGCGTCGGCTCTTTTATCGCAATTTTTATGATCCTTATGAGCGTGAATGGAAAAACGGAAATTCCAGGTGGGACATAATTGATTTATTGAGAATGTGCCATGCCTTGCGCCCGGAGGGCATTAAATGGCCACTCAGGGAGGACGGGGCAACAAGTTTCAGGCTGGAAGCCCTGACTGATGCCAATGGGATCAGTCATGAAGCGGCTCATGACGCCCTGTCAGATGTGTATGCGACCATTGCCCTGGCCAGGCTGGTACGCGAGAAACAGGCAAAGCTCTATGATTTTTACTACCGCTTGCGAGATAAACATGCTGTTCTGGCAATGCTCGACTTGAAGCAGGCTGAGCCTCTGCTGCATATATCTTCACGTTATCCTGCCAGTCGTGCCTGCATGGCCCCGGTAGTCCCTTTGATGCTGGATCCGGGCAACCCAAATGGCTTTATTGTTTACGATCTGAGCCAGAATCCCCGGGAATGGATTGATGAAAGCGCGGAGGCGATACAGCACAGGTTGTTTACGCCAAGTGCAGAACTTCCTGAGGGAAGTCAGCGTATCGCGCTGAAGACCTTACACAGTAACCGTTGCCCGGCACTGGCTCCCTTGAGCGTACTCACACAAGAGATCATGCAGCGCTATGAGATTGATCTGGCGCAGTGTGAGGCGCATCGACAGATTCTGCTGTCAACAACCGGTCTACAGGAGAAATTGAGCGAGGTCTTTAGCAGGGAGTATCCTGAGGAAAGTGACCCGGACCTGATGCTGTACAGCGGCGGTTTCTTCGATCAGCATGACCGGCAAGCCATGTCACACCTGCGTCAGCTGAATGCCGAAGAGCTGGCTGCCTATCAAGGCGAATGGCATGATGCACGACTGCCGAAATTACTCTTCCGTTACCGTTGCAGAAATTTTCCGGACAGTCTGAGTTCAGTAGAACGAAGTCGCTGGCAGATCTATTGCCGGCAAAAACTGCTCAGTCCTGCAAACGCTGATAGAAGTCTTCAGGCGGTAAGTGCCAGAATTGATGAAAAAATTAAAAGCGCCAGCCAGGCGCAAAAACTAGTACTGGAAGAGTTAACACAGTACATTGCGCGCTTATGCAGTGATTTGGGAATTGAGGCACGATGAAACTCAAGGAGATATATCACATGGTGGGCCCGGGCATGGTCGTTGCTGCGACAGGCCTGGGAGGTGGTGATATTGTCGCCGCTTCAGCGGCAGGGGCCAATTATGGTGCCAGCCTGCTGTGGGCAGTGATTATTGGCAGTGTGCTGAAGTTTTGTCTGACCGAGGGCATCGGGCGCTGGCAACTGATCACCGGTAGAACTCTGCTGGAAGGCTGGATAGATGACATGCCCAAGATTGTGCCAATCTATTTCGGTCTATATCTGCTGATATGGACCTTCATGGTGGCAGCCGCCATGATGACGACATCAGGTCTGGTCGCGTATGCCTTTTTTCCGGTCTTGTCAGTTGCCCAGTGGAGTGCCATTCAGGGCCTGATTGCCTTCATTCTAGTTTGGAACGGTGGTTACTTCTTTCTGGAAAACCTGATGAAGATATTTATCGGGCTGATGTTTGTCTGCATCCTGTTTTGTGCCTTCATGGTCATGCCGCCGGCCTCTGAAGTCATGCGTGGTATTTTTTCGCCAAGCCTGCCTGATGGCAGCATGGTTTTTGTGTTTGGTGTGATTGGCGGTGTTGGTGGCAGTGCCACCATTTTGAGTTATTCGTACTGGATGAAGGAAGCTGGCTGGAAGACACCGGATAAGATGGGTGCAATGCGTGTCGATCTTGGTGCGGCTTATGTTCTGACCGGGATTTTTGGTCTGGCTATCATGCTGGTTGCAGCCGGCGTTGATGTCGAGGATGTCACTGGCAGCGGAATTGCCCTGGCCATTGCTGACCAGCTGGTGCCGGTGCTTGGCGAGACCGGCAAGTGGATATTCCTTTTTGGTTTCTGGGGAGCAGCAATCAGTTCACTGATAGGTGTCTGGCATGGTGTACCCTTTATGTTCGCCAATTTTTACTATCACCTGAAAGATCAGAAAAACTTGCTGGAAACGCCGGAAAGTATCAGCAAATCGCCAGCTTACCGGGGATATCTGATTTACCTGTGTTTTTTCCCCATGCTGCTCTTGACCTGGGGCAGGCCGGTCTGGATTGTTATTTTTTATGCTGTCCTCGGCGCATTTTTTATGCCACTGGTGGCTGCACTCTTGCTGGTAATGAATAGCTCTAAAAAGTGGCTGGGAGCTTATGCCAACAGCTGGTTAACCAAGACCTTGTTGACGGTGTGTCTGTTGTTATTCAGTTTTTTACTTTTCGTGGAAGTTCGACAGCAGTTTTTTACCTAAGCCAGAATCCGTCTGCAGGTGCTCATAAGTAGGTGTTTTCCCTTATTCACTCGGGTGCTTTAAAATGCGCCTGAATTTCCGACAGGAATAGATCGTTGATGCAAGATTTTGAAGATATCAGACCCTACCTTGATCATGAGGTACGGCCCGTAGTTGATTCATTATTGCAGGACCCTGAATTCAGCGCTGCCATAGCCAGGTTTCGTTATCCGCGCTGGCACACCTGGTTCCCCCTGATGGTAGGGAAAATCGTTCAGCAATATCTCAAACGTGAAACGGCACATGTCCAAAGCATTCATGACGTGCAGATCATTATTGAAAAGTATCTGGATAAGCTGATTGAAAACACGACCAGCAGTTTGACGCAGGATGGCCTGGATAAGCTGGATACCGCCCAGTATTATCTGTTTATCAGTAATCATCGCGATATCACGATGGACCCGGCCCTGGTTAATTACATGCTCTATCATCATGGCTTTTCCACCTTGCAGATTGCCATTGGTGACAATCTGTTGAAACGACCTTTTTTATCGGATCTGATGCGACTCAATAAAAGCTTTCTGGTCAAGCGAGGCGTACAGGGTAGAGAGAAACTCAAAGCCAGCAAGCAGTTGTCGGCTTATATCCACCATTGCATTGGAAGTGGCGAGAACGTCTGGATTGCACAGCGTGAAGGTCGTGCCAAAAATGGTATAGACCGAACAGAATCTGCCATTATCAAAATGTTACACCTGGCCGAACGGGACAAGGGTAGCAAGCTCAGTCTGGCTGAAACGATCAATAAACTTAACATAGTGCCAGTTGCCATATCCTATGGCCTGGACCCCTGTGATGAATACAAGGCCGAAGAACTGTATGCCATTGATACCCGCGGCAAATTTGAAAAAAATGAAAACTCGGATATTCAGAGCATCCTGGCAGGCATGGTAGGTAACAAGGGAGATATACACGTTGCCTTTGGTCAACCGCTTCGTCTGGATAAAGAAGTTACAGAAGAAGAAGTGGCAGCTCAGATTGATTTGCAGGTGATCAAGAATTATCGGCTGCACCCGAGTAATTATTTCGCCTATTTAAGCTTAAAACCAGAGTTGGAAAAGCACTATGATCTGGGTGCTATTTTCAGTTTGAGCGAGGCTGAGCTAAGCAGACAAAAGTCCGCATTTCAGGCCAGACTGGCATCGCATGCAAGTCACCTGAAACCTTATATACTGGCTATGTATGCCAATCCTGTTATTGCCAAAAGCAATTGAAGCACTTGCACCTTCCCAGTAATGCTCCCCGATCAGCTTAAGGAAGAGATTCAGTTCTACTATACCCAGTATCTGCAAAACAGGGGTTTGCAGGCACGTTACGGGCAGAAGCTGATGATTGCTGAAATAGCGAAATCACTGGCGCAGATTCAGCTGGCAGAGGATGCCGGCGAGAGGCTAAGCCAGCCACCACTTTGTGTAATTGAAGCCGGTACCGGTACCGGCAAAACCATCGCCTATCTTATTGCGGCCCTGCCAATAGCCAGGGCACTGGGCAAGCAGCTGGTCATTGCAACGGCAACCGTGGCATTGCAGGAGCAGCTGCTGTTCAAGGATATTCCAGAGTTGCAGGCGAATACCGAGCTGTCTTTCAGTACCGCCCTGGCCAAGGGCAGGGGGCGTTACGTGTGTTTATCACGTCTTGATAACCTGCTGAAGGAAAATGCCAGTGAAGCGGCAATGCAGGAATTGTTTGGAGTCGAGATTGACAGTGATCAGAGCCTCGATAAAGCGCTCTATCAGCGCATGCAGGATTCACTGGCAGAGCGTCGCTGGCAGGGTGAGCGTGATGACTGGCCCGAGCAGTTGGATAACAATCAATGGCGTGCAGTTTCTGTGGAACCCGGACAGTGCTCAGGTAGCCGCTGTTCGCAATTCAAGGACTGTATTTTTTTCAAGGCCAGGCAAAAAATACAGCAAAGTGAATGCATCGTGGCCAATCAGGACCTGGTTCTGGCGGATTTGAATCTCGGGGGCGGCGCCATCCTGCCACACCCTGCGGACACTATCTATATCTTCGATGAGGCGCATCATCTGCCACTGAAAGGAGTCTCGCATTTCTCACACAGGCTGTCCCTGCGACAAAGTCTGCGCTGGCTTGATCAGGCCAGGCGCCTGCTGGTACGACTGCAGAATCAGGCAGATAAAGCCTATCAGGATTTGCTGGAAAAAGCCGATGCAGCTGTGCTAGAGCTGCGGCAAAAAGTGCAGGAAAGCCTGCTTATTTTTGAACAGCTGGAAAGTGCAGCCAAGCCCTCAAATGGTCAGCAACGCCAATATACCTTCCCTTATGGCCGGCTGACGCCGGAATTACGTGAAGTCAGTGGTATTTTGTATCTGAGTTTTTCCCAGCTCTCACAGGTACTGGACAAACTGTTGAGTAAACTCAGACATGATATGGAAGAGCAGGGCGAGGCTGAAGCCCAGCAGGCGGAGTCCTGGTATGCCGCACTCGGCTTGATGCAGGCTCGTTGTGAAGCCGGTTTAAATCTGTGTCTGGGGTTTTCCAGTGAAGATGATCCGCAAAGCTACCCTCATGCACGCTGGTTGACTTTTGAACAAATACAGGATGAACTGGAGCTCACGCTTTCCTGCAGTCCCATTCTGGCGGCGGAAAACCTCTCGGAAAAACTCTGGAATGAATGCCTTGCGGCAGTATTGACTTCAGCCACTCTCAGCGCCCTTGATAGTTTTGATTTTCTTATCATGCGCAGTGGTCTGCATGAGAATAGCAGCCTTTGCCGAATCGGCAGCCCCTTTAATTTCAGTGAGGCTGGACTTTTGCGTTTGCCCGAACGTGGTTTTGATGCCGGGGACAGTGATGCCCATACCAGTGCGATCATCCGTTACCTGCCGGAAATACTGGCGGAGGAGCAGGGAGCCCTGGTGGTGTTCAGCTCCAGACGACAGATGCAGGATGTGCTGTATCAGCTGGATGAATCATTCAGACAGATCGTTATCTGCCAGGACGATTATTCCAAACAGGCCCTGTTAAACAGGCACAGGGAGCAGATAGATGCCGGGGAGCGCAGTATCATCTTTGGTCTTGCCAGCCTGAGTGAGGGGGTTGATCTGCCGGGTGCCTACTGTACCCATGTGGTGATTGCTAAACTGCCCTTTGCGGTTCCTGATAACCCGGTTGATCTGACGCTAGGGGAGTGGGTAAAGGCTCAGGGGCTGAATCCCTTTCAGGAACTGGCGATTCCCGATGCCGCAATGAAGCTGGTGCAGGCCAGTGGACGTCTGCTCAGGAATGAAGCAGACCGGGGAACAATCACCATTCTGGACGAAAGACTGCTCACCCGTTCTTACGGTGCAGCGATTCTGGGTTCACTGCCAGCGTACCGGCGTGAGACATTCAGTCCCTGATCAAGCCCTGCTGTTTCAGATAGGCAAGAATCAACTCAGCACTTTGCTCCGGGCTGTTGCTGACTGGAATGACAATTTCAGCATTTTCTGGAATTTCGTAGGGAGAGCTGATGCCGGTGAAGTTGGGAATTTCGCCACGGCGTGCTTTTGCGTAGAGCTGTTTGGGATCGCGTTCTTCACAGACTGCCAGCGGGGTATCGACGTAAACTTCGATAAAGGGAAGGCCGGCATCCTCGTGGATTTTCCTTACCAGTTGCCTATCTTTCTGGAAGGGTGAGATAAAACTGGACAGGGCAAGCAGGCCGGCATCGGCAAAGAGCTTGGAAACTTCGCCGACACGGCGAATATTTTCTTCGCGGTCATCATCAGAAAAGCCCAGATTGTTGTTCAGGCCGTGGCGGATATTGTCACCGTCAAGCACATAGGCTTTATAACGTGCGTTCACCAACCGGTGTTCAAGGGTAAAGGCCAGGGTGCTTTTCCCGGATCCGCTGAGTCCGGTAAACCAGAGTGTGGCGCCGCGCTGGGCGAAAATTTTGTGCCGTAAGGCGTGTGAAACCCGGCTTTCATGCCAGACTACATTGCTACTTTTCACGCTCGATTCCTTACTCATTGAATTGATTTTGAGGATATGATTATTGAGACCAGCTGGTAGCTTAAGGAAGCTATTGAATTTCACGCACTTGAATGATTCGTACAGCTTCCAGTGGTCTGTCCATGGCGTCCGTTTCTCTGGCACCAATGGCATCAACCACCTCCATTCCCTGTCGTACGCGGCCAAACACGGTGTGTTTTCCGGCCAGCCAGTCAGTATCAACCAGATTGATGAAGAACTGTGAACCATTACTGTTGGGCCCGGCATTGGCCATGGCAATTACGCCGCGCACAGGCATTCTGGAAATCAGCCTTTCATCATAAACGTAGCCTTGATTTTCATAGACATCCTTGACACTCATGCTGTTGATGCGGGATTCCACTTCCGTCAGATTGGCTTCCAGTTCCTCCTGCGAGTTGATGCCCATGGCACTCAGCAGGGGTTGCAGGATGAGGCTCTGAAATTGCTGCTGTGAGCCGATCCTCAAAAATGGGTGTGGCACGCCTTCTTCATCAAAGGCATTCATTCTGTCCAGCCCCAGACTGCGGGCGTTGATCTCATCAGCAAAACTGTAGCCCGGGCTGCCATTTCCCAGACCGGTCGGGCTGCCTCCCTGAATCATGAAATCATCGATGACCCGGTGAAAGATTTGGCCATCGTAGTAGGGGCGGGTGACCATTTCTCCACTATCAGGGTCAACAAACGGCTTGCGTCCCTCAGCCAGCTCAATGAAATTGGCCACGGTTTGGGGGGCTTCTTCGGGAAACAGCTCCAAAATGATATTGCCCATGCTGGTCTGAATTTCCACCAGAGGATTGTTGGGGTTTTCCCGTAGTGCGTTGCTATCGTCATTTGCCGTTTCGCTTTGTGGATAAGCGGCAGAGGCCCAAAAGGGCGACAAAAACAGTAAGGAAAGAATTCCGATATTTTTTAGAATAGGCATGTCACATCCGTCGTTCTCTGTTGCTGAATCTGCCGACTACCATACGACAGAGCATACGGCGGATACAAGTACTCAGTGTACGGTCTTGCCGTCTGAGCCTTCTTCCAGCTCCTGCTGGCTAATTTCAACCACAAAACTTTTCTGTTGAAGTTTTCTACTGGCTTCTGCGCGTTCTTCAGCCTCGGCCTTGCGCAGTTTTTCTTCATCCTGAAACAGTTCAGCATTTAGTGACATCTGGCGTGTCATATGCTGTTTCAGGCGTTCAACCACGTGGGACATCACTTCCAGCGTCTGGCTCAGCTGCTCCAGCGTGATCAGCGTCTGTTCGGCATTTTCTTCAACATCATTTTTGTCACTCATAGCCACCTCCAGATTCAGGTCAAGTCTTTAATTACTGCTATTTTTCCGACATTCTGATTATCAAGGAACCAGGCACTGCAGTTCCCATAAATCATTAATCCCATGTGAGCGCGCCACCAGTCTGGTATTCCAACACACGAGTCTCGAAAAAGTTTTTCTCCTTGCGCAAATCCATAATCTCAGACATCCAGGGGAATGGATTCTGTGCGCCGGCAAACTGTTCCTTCAGACCCAGCTGATTGAGACGGCGATTGGCAATAAATTTGAGATAGTCTTCCATCATTGCTGCATTCATGCCGAGCACGCCGCGTGGCATGGTATCGCGCGCATATTCAATTTCCAACTGGGTGGCTTCCAGAATCATCTGGGTGGCCTGCGACTTCATCTCATCATCCCATAAATGAGGATTTTCCAGTTTGATCTGGTTGATCATGTCGATACCGAAATTAAGATGCATGGACTCATCGCGCAGAATGTACTGGAACTGCTCTGAGGTGCCGCTCATCTTGTTGCGACGTCCCATGGAAAGAATCTGGGTAAAGCCGCAATAAAAGAAGATTCCTTCAAGGCAGCAATAAAAGGCAATGAGGTTCTTCAGCAGTTTCTGATCGGCTTCCCGGGTGCCGGTTTTAAAAGTTGGATCGGAAATTTCCTTGGTATATTTCAGGCCCCAGGAGGCTTTCTTCGCTACGGAAGGGATCTCGTGGTACATGTTGAAAATTTCGCCTTCGTCCATGCCCAGCGATTCAATGCAATACTGGTAAGCGTGAGTGTGAATGGCTTCCTCAAAAGCCTGACGCAGGATGTACTGTCGACATTCCGGGTTGGTGATCAGGCGGTAAATAGCCAGTACCAGATTGTTGGCAACCAGGGAATCAGCCGTAGAGAAGAAGCCCAGGCTGCGCTTGACGATGATGCGCTCATCGGCAGTCAGTCCGTCCTCACGTTTCCACAAGGCAACATCGCTGCTCATGTTGATTTCCTGAGGCATCCAGTGATTGGCACAGCCGTCCAGGTATTTTTGCCAGGCCCAATCGTATTTGAAGGGAACCAGCTGATTGAGGTCGGCACGGCAGTTGATCATGGCCTTGTCATCGACCGTAACACGTTCGGCAGCGCCCGCCAGTTCTTCTTCGCCCAGGGTGGAGTCGAGATTTTCAATGGCCTGTTTCGCCTTGTTAATGGCGTTCAGCTGCGCTGCAGTTGGCACAGCCTCTTCACCGGTGGCGTCTGCAGCTTGATCGGCAAGGTCAGCCACATCCAACTGAACATCATCATAATCGGATTCAGCCGTATCCAGTGAATCGGCAATTTTTTCAGCCTCTTCACTGAGCATGCTGGTTGGCTCAGCCTTTGTAGCAGGTCTGGCACTTGCTGTTTCTTCCAGATTAAATTCATCCCAGGATAACATCGTTTTTTACCTCTAATTTATTCGTTCTCTTGCTTCTGTTTCTCTTGGTTTCCCGCTAACTTACTGGCAGGCCTCACAATCAGGATCGTCCAATGAACAGGCTTTTGGCACTTCGGCCGCCGAAACCGCCTCGGGATCCGAGCCGGAGGAAACCGCATTCAGCTGGCCACTGTTCACAGTGGACTTTTCGGTGCTGGTTGCTGCCATGGCACGCAGGTAATAGGTGGTTTTCAGACCACGGAACCAGGCCGTGCGATAGGTCACATCGAGTTTCTTGCCATTGGCTTCGGCAATGTAAAGATTCAATGACTGTGCCTGATCGATCCATTTCTGGCGGCGACTGGCAGCATCCACCAGCCAGCGTGGATTGATCTCAAAGGCAGTGGCATACAGTGTTTTCAGTGTGGCCGGGATGCGGTCGATTTTCTGTACGCTGCCTTCGTAATATTTCAGGTCATTGATCATGACGCTGTCCCAGAGTCCGGCTGCCTTAAGATCCTTGATCAGGTAGGGGTTTACCACAGTAAACTCACCGGACAGGTTGGATTTCACGTACAGATTCTGGTACGTGGGTTCTATGGACTGCGAAACGCCAGTGATATTGGCAATAGTTGCCGTCGGCGCAATGGCCATCACGTTGGAGTTGCGCATGCCCTTGGCGAGTACCTGCTTGCGCAGGGCGTCCCAGTCCAGGGTGCTGCTCATGTCGATTTCCATGTACTGCTCACCACGCTCCTCCTGCAGCTTTTTCAGCGAATCGATTGGCAGGATGCCCTGGCTCCACAGGGAGCCTTCATAGCTTTCGTATTTGCCGCGCTCTTCAGCAAGCAATGTCGATGCTTCAATAGAGTGGTAGCTGATGACTTCCATGGCGCGGTCAGCAAAGGTGACAGCGTGCTCTGAACTGTAGGGGATTTTCTGGATATACAGGGCGTCCTGAAAGCCCATGATACCCATGCCAACCGGACGGTGTTTCAGGTTGGAGTTTTTCGCCTGTGGTACGGAGTAGTAGTTGATGTCGATGACGTTATCGAGCATACGGATGGCCGTATGGATGTTCTTTTTCAGCTTATCCCGATCCAGGCCTCTTTCGGTGACATGATTCACCATGTTGATGGAACCCAGATTACAAACGGCGATTTCATCCTTGTTGGTATTCAAGGTGATTTCGGTACACAGGTTGGATGAGTGCACGGTGCCGACATGCTGCTGCGGCGAACGGATATTGCAGGCATCCTTGAAAGTGATCCAGGGATGACCGGTTTCAAACAGCATGGACAACATCTTGCGCCACAGATCCTTGGCCTTGAGTCGCTTGTGCACATACATTTTGCCTTCACGCGCCTGTTGCTCGTAATAGGCATAGCGCTCTTCAAATGCCTTGCCATACAGGTCATGTAGATCCGGTACTTCGTTAGGAGAAAACAGAGTCCAGTCTCCATCATCAAAGACGCGTTTCATGAACAGATCCGGAATCCAGTTTGCTGTATTCATGTCATGCGCACGACGTCGGTCATCACCGGTGTTTTTGCGCAGTTCCAGGAACTCTTCAATATCCAGATGCCAGGTTTCCAGGTAGGAACAGACGGCACCCTTGCGCTTGCCGCCCTGATTTACTGCAACGGCAGTGTCGTTGACGACTTTCAGGAAGGGGACCACGCCCTGTGATTTACCATTGGTGCCTTTGATGTAAGCGCCCAGCGCGCGTACCGGCGTCCAGTCATTACCCAGTCCGCCAGCCCATTTGGATAGCATGGCATTGTCATGAATGGCGCCGTATATGCCGCTCAGGTCGTCCGGGACGGTTGTCAGGAAACACGAAGACAGCTGTGGTCGCAGGGTCCCCGAGTTGAAAAGCTGTGGCGTACTGACCATGTAATCGAAGCTGGAAATCAGGTTATAGAATTCAATAGCTTTCTCATTGCGGTTTTCTTCGTTCATGGCCAGCCCCATCGCTACGCGCATGAAGAATATCTGCGGCAGTTCGAAGCGGGTACCTTCGGACTGGATGAAATAGCGGTCATAGAGCGTCTGCATGCCCAGGTAAGTGAACTGCTCATCACGGCTTGCCTGCAGGGCCTCACCCAGACGGCCCATGTCAAATTCCAGCAGCTCAGGAGCCAGCAGCTCCAGCTCCACGCCTTTTTCAATATAGGGTTTGAGGACGGCAGCATAGCGGTACTGCATTTCTGACTGGGTAGCATTGTCGGCAATACCGAGAAATTGCAGCGCTTCACTACGCAGGCTATCCAGCAGTAGGCGGGCGGCTACATAGGAGTAATTGGGCTCCTGCTCTACCAGCGTACGGGCAGTCATTACCAATGAGACGCGGACGTCTTTGATATTGACACCGGAATACAGGTTTTTCAGGGTTTCCTGATAAATGGCGTCACCGGTGACATCGTCCAGTCCCTCACAGGCCTCACTGATAACGGTGAGAAGTCGACCGGTATCCAGGGGTTCTTTGGAGCCATCATCCATGGTGACCAAGATGTCGGAGCGTTGTTCTGGCTCTGTTTTTCGAGTGCGCTGTCTGGCATGTTCTTCACGGTAAATTACGTAAGAGCGGGCGACCTTGTGTTCGCCGGAACGCATCAGCATCAGTTCCACCTGATCCTGAATTTCTTCGATATGGATACTGCCACCTGATGGCATGCGTCGGCTGAAAGTTTCGCTGATGTCCTTGGACAGTTTGGCGACAGTTTCATGTACGCGTGACGATGCAGCAGCATTGCCACCTTCCACCGCCAGGTAAGCCTTGGTAATGGCAAGGGCTATTTTGGATTCGTCGTAAGTAACGACAGAGCCGTTGCGTTTGATAACACGCAGTTGTCCCGGGGCGGTTGCTTGCAGGTCGGAACCCTGATCTTCATTTACTGGCGTGGTGGATTGTGCTGCGGAATTTGCTGTGTCGGCTTCAGTTTGCATTGATGAAAAACTCCATAATTTCTTTTCGTCTGTTTTCGCGCAACCCACTGTGCCCGGGTAGGCGAGTCATTGTTCTTATTGTTTGCCGGTGTGAAACGCGCTGCTTTCTTGTTTACGCTGTTTTAACTGTTGAAGCTTTCAGTAAAACAGTGAAGCCTGCTATCCGGTTCACGCCAGCCCTTCATGGCTACTGCATTGACAAAAACTGCTTGGTGAAACCCTATATATAGTGGTTTCATCATTTGTCAGTATTTTTGCGCGGCAAGCGGCCAAAATGCTTGTTTCGACGCTGCAGAACGGGCCTGAGAGCAAGGTCGAGGTAATATCAGATTTTGGCCTTAAACCCTTAATATCACAAGATATAGTGGGTCATTACACATTCGGCTCACTATATCAGGGATTTTTTCGTCTTGGCAAGTAAAAATGTTGTGTATTTTATGTTAATAAGCTGTGGGTAGAATAAAACGGGTAAAAAACCCGATTAAGAGCAATTATTAGCAGCTCCTTAATACTATATCTAGTGTTTTCAGGTCGAAATCAGCGAGAAATTTGATGAAAGCGCCGCCAATCCTGGCTCACAGTCCGGAAATAGCGGCGCTGGCTGCTATATTTTCGGTTTCAGCGCTCGTCCCGGATTCATAATTGATTCAATAATCTTCCCGGATTCTTTCAAGATTGATCCCTAGATTAAAAATCGTAACAAGTTGTAATCATGCATAAATTATTAAAAGAGGACAGACCCATGGAAAAATTTTTCAGCACTTTTTTGCTGGGAGTAGCCATGAGCCTATTCACCCTGCAGGTATCAGCAAACGAAATAGCCCTTCGAAGCGGCAGTGTGGAGGTAATCGCCTTGAGTGGTGAACAGGCTGAGAGGCTGGAGGAAGAACGGCTCGTGTTCAAGGCATTTATCAATCGGACAATGGCGCTGGATAATCAGACCAGCAGGGAAAGCTTGCTGGAAAATATTCGCCTGGAGTATAAGAGCCGGATGGATACCATTGTGAATGACAGCGAGTCTTCCAATGACAGCATTCGCCATCATCGTCCTACCCGGGTTATTTACTAGTTGCTAGTCAGCCTTGCTGTTGCCAAGGAAGGCGGCGACAAAGGGGTTGGCAGGATTTTTCAGCAGTTCCTCAGGCTTGCCCCATTGCTCAAGTCTGCCTTCATGCATCACGCCGACTTCATCGGCAATATTGAAAGCTTCATTGCGGTCATGCGTTACCAGGATAGTTGTGGTACGGTTCTGTTTGAGGATCTCCCTGACTTCGAGGCTTAGCTGCCGGCGCAGTTCGGTATCCAGATTGGAAAAGGGTTCATCCAGCAGCAGAATGCTTGGTTGAGGTGCCAGTGCCCTGGCCAGGGCGACGCGTTGTTGCTGGCCGCCGGAAAGTTGGTGGGGATAGTAATCAATATGTTCCTGTAACTGGATCATGTTCAGCAGTTTTGAGCCGATAGCGTCCTGCTCCTCTTTTGCATGGTCCTGAATGCCAAACAGGATATTTTGCCGGACAGTCATGTGGGGGAACAGGGCGTAATCCTGAAATACCATGCCGACCTTGCGTTTTTCCGGCACCACTGTATAGCCAGGTGCTGAAATAAGTTTACCTTCAAGCTCAATGACGCCCCGGTAAACCGGTTCGAAACCGGCGATGGCCCGTAATGCAGTTGTCTTTCCGCATCCACTGGGGCCAAGCAGGCAGGCAATCTGGTTTTCTGATACCGAGAAGCTCAGATCCGGGATAATGAGCTTGTCAGCATACTGGCAGCTGATTTGCCTTACGGTGAGAGTGGCGTTCACCTTGTGTGACCACCTGAAGTGATTAGGCACATAGCAAAAACTCCAGCAGTGCTTTTTGCGCGTGCAGGCGATTTTCGGCTTCATCCCAGACCACTGAATCTGGCGCATCAATCACTTCGGCACTGACTTCCTCACCGCGATGGGCTGGTAGGCAGTGCAGAAAAAGGGCATCCGGCTTGGCCAGTCTCATGAGCTCCGCGTTTACTTCGTAGTCTGCAAAATCTAGCCGTCGTTTTTGCATCTCGTCTTCCTGACCCATGGAGGCCCAGACATCCGTGGCGACCAGTGAGGCCCCGGCAACGGCTTCTTTCGGGTTGTTAATGATGCTGACCCGGTCCGTGTTGGCCTGTAGCAGGTCTTCGAGTGGTTCATAGCCGGGTGGGCAGGCAATCAGCAGCTCAAAGTCGAGCAGGGCTGCGGCATTGATATAGGAGTTACACATATTATTGCCATCACCCACCCAACAGACTTTATGGCCCTGGATATTGCCGCGATGCTCAAAAAAGGTCTGCATGTCTGCCAGCAACTGACAGGGATGATAGGCATCTGAGAGGCCGTTAATGACCGGCACACTGGCATGTTCGGCCAGGGTTTCCACGGTTTCCTGGGAAAAGGTTCTGACCATGATGGCATCGACCATGCGGGAAAGAACCCGGGCGGTATCCTGAACCGGCTCTCCTCTGCCCAGTTGCGAGTCGGCGGCAGATAGAAAGATGGCAGCACCGCCCAGCTGGGTCATGCCAGCCTCAAAGGACACCCGAGTGCGTGTCGAGGATTTTTCAAAGATCATCGCCAGCGTTTTGTGTTTGAGGTATTCGTGCTCAGTACCTTCGTGAAGTAACTTTTTCAGTTCACTGGCGCGCTGAATAATCTGCAGGAATTCAGCGGAACTTAAATCCTTTAAACTTCTCAGGTGTCTAAGTGTCATGGCAGAACTCCCGTATTACCTTGCCCAGGCTGTTTATCAGAATCTGGACTTCTTCATCATTGATAATGAGCGGTGGCAACAGGCGTATCACCCTGTCCATCTGCACAGTAATAAGCAGACCCTCGGCCCGTGCCAGATTAACCAGATCACTGCAGGGGATCTTCAATTCAATGCCGATCATCAGACCCAGACCACGAATCTCGGAGACCGCCGGAATATCAACGAGCATGGCCTGCAAATCATTGAGAATTTTTGCACCCTGCACGCGAGCATTATCCATCAGCTTGTCAGTATGGATTGCGTGATTTACTGCGAGTCCTGCTGCACTTGCCAGCGGGCTGCCACCGAAGGTACTGCCATGGTGGCCGGCCTGCAGGACGTTCAGGGCGCGACCGCCAGTCATGCAGGCACCCATGGGGAAACCATTGCCCATTCCTTTGGCAGTTGTCAGAACATCAGGTTGTATCTGCGCATGCTGAAAGCTGAAATATTTTCCGGTACGACCATTGCCGGTCTGTACCTCATCCAGCATGAACAGTAATTCATGTTGATTGCACAGGGCCTGCAGCTGCTCCAGATAATCGGCCTTACAGGGGTTGATACCGCTTTCCCCCTGAATCGGTTCCAGCAGAATGGCAACGATGTCCTCGTGTTCAGCAAGCGCTTTTTCCACAGCTGAAACATCGTTCAGAGGCACCCGCACAAAGCCTTCCAGCAGCGGTGCAAAACCTTCCTGGTGCTTGCTGTTATAGGTGGCACTCAAGGATCCCATGGAGCGGCCATGGAATGCTCCTTCCATGACAATGATGCGGGGAATTTCATGTCCACGCTGGTGACCATACAGACGGGCAATCTTGATAGCGGCTTCATTGGCTTCGGTGCCTGAATTGGCAAAGAAAACCTGCTGCATACCGGCGTCCTGGCACAGTCGCTTGGCCAGTTCATCCTGCAAGGGGATATCATAGAGATTTGAAGTATGAATAAGTTTCTTGGCCTGCTCGGTCAGGGCCCTGGTAAATTCAGGGTGCTGGTGGCCGAGAGGGCATACGGCAATCCCACTGATAGCATCGAGGTATTTGTTGCCTTCGGTGTCAAACAACCAGATGCCTTCACCGTAATCGAAGGCTATTGGATAGCGCTTGTAGGTAGGCATCACATGTGTATTCTCAGTCATGATTCAAACCATTTTCGTTGGCGGCCCTGATAGCGGTCACAACCTGATAGCGGTCACAAATAGGCGGCCTTTGAAACGCAAAAGGGCAGCGCGAGCTACCCTAGTTAAAAAGCGATATTACCAGAATTCCTGGGCCATGCCATTATTAATCGCAAATTTGATCTGTGTCGTGTGGCCGGAATTAATTTATCAAAGTTATTGAATTGTTGGGCAAACAGCAGTAACAATACGCCAAATTTCATCCATTTTAAGGGGGATACGCATGGACACTAACGAAGGCATACAGGATCGTCTTATCCGGGTTACGCTTGGCCTGTTTTTTATCTTGCTGGCCTGGAGTTCAGCTTCTTCATCTATCTGGATTACCCTGACAATTATTGTTGGTCTGGTGATGACAGTGACCGGCGCTGTGGGCTTCTGCCCCCTTTACAAGGTACTGAAACTGAATAGCTGCGGTAATCGCTAAGTTTCTGGGACAATAATTACTGGCTGGACTTGTCATGTGTCCGAGCTATACTCGCTGCGAGCTGAGGTTTCAGTGAGTATCTGGTGAAAATTCTCGTCTGTGGCGGAGCCGCTTATATCGGCTCCCATCTCTTAAAATTTCCTATAGCGCAGTTCAGCAAGGACACCAGCTAGCCAGCAGAATTATCTGGCTCTGGCATCAGTGTATTATCCATCCCATTGGCCCGACGGTAAGCCTCAAGATCAGTTACCCGCTTCATGTAGGTTTCAAATTCAGGCAGATTTGGCAGTGTGCCGAACTGTGTCCCCCAGGCCAGGTGCGAGCCCAGATAGACATCTGCGGCATTGAAACGTTCTCCGGCAATGTAAGTGCAAGCTGCTAGCGTCTTTTGCAGGACATCCAACGTCAATTCAAAAGAACCATAGCCGGCCATACCGCTGGCACGAGGATCGTCTGGGAGTTCAAATTTGAAGTGCTTGTTGGTGATAGCAGCCTCTAGTGGACCGGCCGCAAAAAACAGCCAGCGGTAATATGCCTGACGTTCGGCGGGTGCGGGAGCCAGCTGTGCTTCGGGGAAGGCATCGGCCAGGTAGGCAAGTATGGCAGGTGTCTCGGTAATCACTTTGCCCAAGTGGCTCAGTGCAGGGACCTTGCCCATTGGATTGATGGCCAGAAATTCGGAAGATTTCATGGCAGGACCATGCCCAATCACTTCGGTCTGATAATTGCAGCCAATTTCTTCCAGCATCCAGCGAACGATACGCCCACGTGACATCGGGTTAGTATAAAAAATCAGTTCACTCATCGCTTTCTCCAGTCTCCCTGCTGTTATTCTGTTATCGCAGTCCTTCATGTATGGTTGCGCCGGACTGAGTATCAGTATAATAAGCCTTGATGACAGACAGGCAAGTTAAACCATGGACAGCATTGAACTGAGTCTTTTCGTCAGCAGAATGGAAGCTGTCTGCGATGAAATGGGCGCGGTACTCCGACGTACGGCTTTTTCTCCAAACATCAAGGACAGGCTGGATTTTTCCTGTGCTCTGTTTGACGCCAGAGGCGGGCTTTGCGCGCAGGCTGCGCATATTCCCGTGCATCTGGGGAGCATGGCCTTCGCGATGCAATCCATTGTTGACCGCTTCGACTGGCTCGAAGGTGATGTGCTGATCCTGAATGATCCCTTTCTTGGGGGAACTCATTTGCCGGATGTGACGGTCATCGCTCCGTTGTTCGACCGGCAGAGAAGTTTGCAGGCTTTCGTGGTCAATCGGGCGCATCATGCCAATATCGGATCCGAGTCTCCGGGCTCTATGCCCAATTCCAGCAGCCTGCAGGAAGAGGGGCTGGTCATAGAGCCGCAAAAACTGCTGAATGCCGGGCAGATCAATCAGCCACTGGCAGCGCAACTGGCGGCATTACAAAACAGCTCGCAGGACCTACAGAATCCGGCAGGAGAGATTGGAGGCGATATTGCAGCCCAGTTAAGTGCGCTTCATAGCGGGAAAAAGCGCCTGGGAAAACTACTTGAGCAACTGGGTAGTGAACAGTTTTCCCTCGCACTGCTTGCACTGAACGATTATGGTGAACAAATTGCACGTTCGGCCCTGGATAAAATACCGCGCGGTAGCTATGACTTTGTCGATTACATGGATGACGATGGTCTGGGCAATCAGCAACAGCGCATTCAACTGCGGCTGCATGTCGGCGATGGCGAAATCCTCGCGGATTTCAGCGGCACGGACGGGCAGGCTGCCGGCAACATCAACTGCCCCTTATCAGTAACCGCTGCAGCAGTGTTTTATGTGTTCCGCTGCCTGATGCCGGATAATACGCCTGCCTGTGCCGGCATATTTCGACATCTGCAGGTCAGAGCACCGGAAGCTTGTCTGGTGAATGCCCGCTTTCCGGCGGCGGTGGTGGCAGGTAATGTTGAGACATCCAGTCGAATTGTGGATGTGGTACTGGGAGCATTGCAGCAAGCCCTCCCACTTGAGATTCCGGCAGCAAGCCAGGGCACCATGAACAATATCGCTATGGGGTCTTACACGCATGGCAGTCACTGGGATTACTATGAAACCCTGGCGGGAGGAACAGGAGCAGGAGCCAGGTTTGCGGGAGTCAGTGCTGTGCACAGCCACATGACCAATACCCTGAACACCCCGGTTGAAAGCCTTGAATTGCATTACCCGGTGCGGATTCGGCGATATGCCATCAGGCGTGGCAGTGGCGGCAAAGGCAGGCATGCAGGTGGTGACGGCTTGATCCGCGAATACGAATTCCTCGAAGAAACCCAGGTCAGTATCCTCAGTGAGCGCAGGCAACATAGCTGTTGGGGGCTATCAGGGGGAGAGCCCGGCAAGGCCGGAAAAAACCTACTGGACGGGGTCGCCCTGCCAGGCAAGTGCTCTTTTAGCGCCAGCCCAGGGCAACACCTGAGCATTCATACCCCGGGTGGAGGTGCCTGGGGAGCAGCGATATCTTAAGACGTCTAAATCAGCTAAAATGCGCCAGTGAATTTAGTAGCAGGAACTCCTATGAGTATTGAAGAAACCATCAAAGAACAAATCAGCAAGAACCCTATCATTTTGTATATGAAAGGCAGCCCAAATCAGCCGCAGTGTGGATTTTCGTCACAGGCATCACAAATCCTGATGGCCTGTGGTGAACGTTTCGCCTATGTTGATATTCTGGCAAACCCGGACATCCGCGCCAATTTGCCAAAAATTTCAGACTGGCCCACTTTCCCCCAACTGTTTGTTGACGGAGAACTGGTTGGCGGCTGCGATATCATGACGGAGCTTTACCAGAGCGGCGAACTCAAGGCTTTGCTGGGCAAAGTGTCAGACAAAGAAGAAACACCTGACACGGAATAAATGACGGGGCCAGGGCCCGCTCTATGTCTGACTCGATTCGCGGCGTTTGGTACATGCTGGTGGCGACCTTTGTGTTTTCGCTGATGACAGTGTTTGTGAAACTGCTGCCGGAAGTGCCTCCCATGGAAGTGGTGTTTTTCAGAGCTGTGATTGCCATCATGCTCTGCCATTTGACGGTGTACCGACTTAAGATTCCGGTTTTCGGGCAAGCCAAAGCGCTGTTGATTTTACGCGGGCTTTCCGGCGCCTTTGCACTTATTCTTAATTACTACCTGATCCAGCAGGTGCCGCTGGCCGCCGCCTCAACCCTGGTATATCTGGTCCCCATCTTCACCACTGTTCTGGGTATTTTTTTCGTGGGAGAAAAAGTCAGGGCTCTGCAGTTTGTGTTTTTCGTGCTGAGTTTTAGCGGCATCCTGATTATTCAGGGTTTCGATGAGCGTGTTTCCTTTTTCCATTTGCTGGTCGGTATCAGCTGTTCGATGTTGATGGGTCTTGCCTATAACTGTGTCAGGAAACTAACCCGGACAGAACATCCGATTGTCATCATGTATTACTTCCCGCTGCTGTGTTTGCCGGTCACCCTGATCGGTATGTTGTTTGATTGGAAAACGCCTGAGGGAATCGAGTGGCTTTATCTGCTGATGGTGGGTGTGACCGGGCAGTTGGCACAATATTATCTGACGCGTTCCTACCAGATTGCAGAAATTGCCACGGTGTCCATTGCCTCATATAGCAGCATCATTTTTACGCTGAGTCTGGGGTTTATCCTGTTTGGTGAGAGTTTCAATGCCATGACTTACTTAGGCATGTTTCTGGTCGTACTGGGTATTATCTGTAATATTCTGTGGCAGCAAAAAAAGCCCCCCAGGACTGTACTGGTGTCCGAAGAATCGTGAAGAGCTGCATTAGTCCGGCAGTAGGATGATGCATCGGCAATGGTTGGGGCAGGTATTTTTGCTGCCTTGACGCTATTGAGAGTCACCGGCATAACTGACACACTAAGTTATTATCAAAATCACCCTGCAAGTGAAATTTATGAAAATACTCGTCGAAATTTCCATGTATCCTTTTGCTGAAGACTTCAAGGCACCCATTCTCAGCTTTATTAAAAAACTGAACAGCTATCCCGGGCTGCAGACCAGTACCAGTCCTACTTCAACCCTCATCAGCGGTGATTACGAGCATGTCATGCAGGTGCTCAAAGAAATGCTGGCTTGGAGTTATGCCGAACATGGCAGGGCAGTCTATGTCACCAAATTCATTCCTGGCATGACACCTGAATGATTGCACAGGGATTTGAAATCCTGGCAGTGTTGCTGGCGATTGCCTATCTTTTGCTGGCCGCGCGGGAAAATATTTTATGCTGGTACTGTGCCTTTTTGAGTTCCCTGATTTTTGTGTTTGTATTCTGGGATGTCAGTCTGCTGATGGAGTCCATGCTGAATATTTTTTATGTAGTGATGGCCATCGTGGGCTGGCTGGAATGGAAATATGGCGGTACCAATAAGCGGCACTTAGCTATCAGCAGTCTGAAATTCTGGCATCATGTGCTTATCATTCTGGGCATGCTAGTGCTGGCCGCTGTCAATGGCTGGCTGATGCAGAATTATACGGATGCTGCCTGGCCCTTTGTGGATTCTTTCACAACCTGGGCCAGTGTCATCACTACCTTCATGGTCGTCTTCAAGGTGTTGGAAAACTGGCTATACTGGCTGCTGATTGACGCCATTTCAATTGTGCTATACATCGATAGGGAGCTGTATCTGACAGCGCTACTGTTTGCAGCCTATGTGCTTATCGTTATCTTTGCTTATATCAACTGGCGCAGAATTTACCTGGAGGCAGGGCGCAAACAGTTTGCCTGAGCATACCCGCTGAGGGTTTATTCCTTGTCCATTTTCTCGGACAGATAATTCTGGATACCCATCTTCTCAATCAGGCTTAACTGGGTTTCCAGCCAGTCTACGTGAGCTTCCTCATCATCCAGAATTTTCTGAAACAAGTCGCGAGATACAAAATCTCGGACTTCCTCGCAATAGGCAATGGCCTCGCGTAAATCCGGAATGGCACGCATTTCCAGTGCCAGATCGCAATTGAGCATCTCTTCCGTATCTTCACCGATATGCAGCTTTCCGAGATCCTGCAGATTGGGCAGACCTTCCAGAAACAGGATGCGCTCAATGATCTCATCGGCATGCTTCATCTCGTCGATGGATTCGTCACGGGTAAAATCGCCCAGTTCCTTGAGTCCCCAGTCCTCAAACATTTTGGCATGCAAAAAATACTGGTTGATGGCAATGAGCTCATTGCCCAGTACTTTGTTAAGAAAGGAAATGACCTGTTTATCTCCCTGCATGCGAATCTCCTCGTTGCGTGTGCCTGAAATGGGTAAAGTTTTATTCTGAAGCAGCCGGCCCTTAAAGTCTACCGCAAGCTATTCATTTACAAGGGGGAAAATATAAACGAGAATGCTTCTTACTATGTTTCTTACTTAAGAGCTTGAACCAGCTATAGCAACCTGAGTACAGCAATCAGGTACACCTTAATTTAAAGCCTGAGGAGCGAAGTCCGGGCAGGGCAATACATTGCGATATATGGAAATTTAGCTAAAAGGTCATGAGTGCAGGCAGTTCGAGACAAAAGCCGGCATTGGTGAATCAGCTAATCTTTACAGTATCTTACTGAATTCAATATGGTTTTTGAGGAATTAAGGCCAAGTGGAAGAGGTTTAAGCAGGGTGGAACGGGGCTTTTTTTGTTGCTGTTTCAACTATCGATTTTGCCTGTTGCATGCACTTCCCGCACTGTGTGGAAACACCCAGGGAGCGGCGAATTTCAGCAAAGGAACTGGCCCCTCCGTTGATGGAGTCTCTGATCTGGCGATCGGTAACGGCTTTACAAAGACAAACGTACATGTATGGGTTCTCAGTAAACAGTCATATTACAGCTGAGAATGTTAAGCTTAATGAGAATCATTGTCAACTACTGGTCCTTGGCTTTTGCGTATTTATCGCCAATTTCCCCCAGACGCAAGGCGAGTTTTTTCGCACTGCCAAAATCTGTTTTTCCTGAGCCCAGCTTGGGAATTTCATCCACCAGGAAATAGGCACTGGGCAGGGCCAAACTGCCCAGGCCGGCATCCAGCAGGTGTTTACGCAGTTCCTGTTGCTGGAGTTCCCGGTTTGACAGGATGATGATGCTTTCACCCTTTTTACTGTGAGGAACGCTGATGGCAACCAGTTCCAGTTCAATGTCGTCGCTGACGCGGCGGATACTGGTTTCCACAAAACCCAGGCTGATCATTTCACCACCGATTTTGGCGAAGCGGGAGTAGCGGTCTTCGATGTGTAAGAAGTTATCTTCATCCAGATAACCCTTGTCACCTGATAAATACCAGGTCTTGCCAGCGATTGTCTGCAAGGCAGAGGCAGTTTTCTGGGTGTCATTCAGATAACCCAGCATGACCTGAGGACCATGGATACAGATCATGCCGGATTCTCCGGCCGGTAGCTGTTCCTGGGTGTCAGGGTCGATGATGCAAATCTCGGTTGCCGGGATGGGGAGGCCAACACTACCGGGTTTGTGCTTGACTGGGGGATAGCCCTCTACTGTGAAATGATCCGGAATATTGACGCAGGCAACAGGTGCCGTTTCAGTGGCACCATAGCCCTCCAGAATGACTTTATCGAATTTGTTAAAAAACTCTTCGCGCACCTCTGCCTGCAGTTTTTCCGCACCGGCTATCGTCAGTCGCAGGGAGGCAAGCATATCGGCGGTGATTTTTGCATTGCGGATATACAGGCGGAAAAAGGTTGAGGTACCGAACATCAGTGTAATGTTGTATTTCTTGATGGCCTTTGCGGTGGCTAGTGCATCTGTCGGGTCCGGGTGACAGACAACAGGGATGCCTTCCAGTAAGGGAAAAAACAAGGTGGCAGTCAGACCGAATGCATGAAATAGGGGCAGATTCGCCAGTACAACATCCTCGTCTTCCAGGTTGAGCAGATGCATGACCTGATCGACATTGGTCAAGAAATTTGCATGCGTCAGGATGACGCCTTTGGGTTGACCTTCACTGCCACTGGAAAAGAGGATGCTTGCGGCTGACTGGGGATCGCTTTGTTGCAGATAGCGTGCTTTTAAGGATTTAGTGGAGCTAAAACGGCAACGCAGAAAAGTCAGCAGGCGGCTGACGATAGAGGTCGATGCACGCAATTTTTCCAGAATGACGATCTTGGCTTCGTGTTCCAGCCAGGTAGTGTCAAATCCGCGCGATTCCAGTTTCTGTAAAAACTGGGAAGAGGTATAGATGGTTTTTATATCTGCCTGGCGCAGAGAAGACAGAAGTGCTTCTTTGCTGGCTGTGTAATTCAAATTCACCAGGGTTTTGCCCCGCATTAAAACAGCAAGATTGCAGAGCATGGCGCCGGCACTGGTTGGTAACAAGGTGGCGACATTCTGTTCCGGGCTGAGAATTTTTATTTTTTCTGCCAGAATAATGCTGCCGGTCAGAGCCTTGATTGCAGTCAACTCAGTACCCAGGGTGTCAATCAGTAAGTACTTCTTACTGGATGTAAGCTGCTTGGCGCTGTCTATCCAGCGTTCACCAATGGTGCTGGCTTTAGTCGGCATCAGGTCCAGCCCCCCAGTCGTTTCCAGTGATTAACGATGTGGCAAAACAGTTCAGCTGTTTTTTCAGCATCATAGCGCGCAGAATGCGCTTGCTCGTCATCAAAATCGATTCCAGCTGCTTCGCAGGCACGCGAAAGTACCGTTTGGCCAAAGCATAAAGCCGAGAGCGAAACTGTGTCCAGATTGGAGAAGGGGTGGAAAGGGTTTCGTTTTAGCTTGTGTCGCTCCGACGCTGCCCGGATAAAGCCATGATCGAAGTGGGCGTTATGCGCGACCAGGATGGCGCGCTTACAAGATTCCTGTTTCATTTTTTGGCGGATTTGTCGAAACATGTCACTGAAAACTTCTTTTTCGTTTTGAGCGATCCGCAAGGGATGAAAAGGGTCTATGCCAGTAAATTTCAGGGAAGCTTCGTCCAGATTGGCCCCCTCAAAAGGCTGGACATGATAGGCATGGGTTTTTTCCGTTATCAGGTTTTCTTCCTTGTCCATGCCAAGAATGACCGCAGAGACTTCCAAGATGGCATCAGACTGCGCATTGAAACCGGCTGTTTCCAGATCCAGCACTATAGGCAAAAAGCCTCGAAAGCGTCTTGAGAGGGGTGTTTCTATGGGCTGCTTTTTAGACTCACTCACTCACAACAGTCCATTGCAATGCTTCTCCAGCACGGAGCGGTGTCACTTTCTGTTCACCAAAATCATATTGGGCAGGAATATCCCAGGGAATTTTTTTCAGGGTGATACTGTCGGTGTTGCGGGGCAATCCGTAAAAGTCCGGGCCGTTAAAGGAAGCAAATGCCTCCAGTTTATCCAGCGCATTAAGCGTCTCAAAAACTTCTGCATACAGTTCAAGCGCAGCATGTGCACTGAAACAGCCGGCACAACCACAGGTATTTTCCTTGCTGTGAGTGGCGTGTGGAGCCGAGTCCGTACCCAGAAAAACTTTTTTGCTGCCACTGGCGACCAGTTCCAGCAGGGCCTGTTGATGTTCATTGCGCTTGAGGATGGGCAGGCAGTAATAATGCGGACGGATACCGCCCACCAGCATGTGATTGCGGTTATACAGGAGGTGCTGTGGCGTAATGGTCGCAGCGATATTGTCGGAAGATTCCGCTACGAACTGGGCAGCCTGCCGGGTGCTGATATGTTCCAGGACTATTTTCAGCTGGGGGTAACGCTGGGTTAAATCCTGTAGAACCTCGTCGATAAACAGGCTTTCCCGGTCGAAAATATCGACAGAAGCGCGGGTGATCTCGCCGTGAATCAGCAAGGGCAGATCAAGCTCAATCATCTGCTCCAGACAGGGATATACCTTATCTATGCTGGTCACTCCTGAATCAGAATTGGTGGTGGCACCAGCCGGGTAAAGTTTAATGCCGAATACCTGGCCACTGTCTTTGGCACGACGCAGTTCCTCAGGACTGGTATTGTCAGTCAGGTAAAGCGTCATCAGGGGGGTAAAGGCTGAAGCAGCGGGTATATGAGTACGGATACGTTCAAGGTAATCCAGAGCGAGCTTGGTGCTGCTCACCGGCGGCAGCAAATTGGGCATGACAATACTACGTCCGAAATAGCGCGCTTGATGGGCTACTGTGTGAAGCAGGCTCTTGCCGTCACGCAAATGTACATGCCAGTCATCCGGTCGAGTTATGGTCAGTTCCTGCATAGTCGAGTATTCATTCAAGCAAGTCGATGGGCAGTATACCAGCTTCTTTGAGAGATGGATTTGCTGTGGCGTAATTCCACAGTTTTGTTTCTGCACAGTTTCATTTTACGCAGTGGCGAAGGTACAATAGCGCCCCTTTTCAAACAGCTTGAAGGAGCTTTCATGGCTGACATCAAAAAAGTGGTATTGGCTTATTCGGGTGGCCTGGATACTTCCGTCATCGTGAAATGGCTGCAGGATAACTACCAGTGTGAAGTGGTTACCTACACGGCTGATCTGGGTCAGGGCAAGGAAGTCGAACCTGCCCGTGCCAAGGCCGAAGCTCTGGGTGTGAAAGAAATCTTTATTGAGGATATCCGCGAGGAATTTGTACGGGATTTCGTGTTCCCCATGTTTCGCGCCAATACCATCTATGAAGGTGAGTATCTGCTGGGGACCTCCATTGCCAGACCGCTTATCGCCAAACAGCTGGTTGCAGTCGCAGAACGCACAGGTGCCGATGCTATTGCTCACGGTGCGACGGGCAAGGGAAATGACCAGGTGCGCTTTGAGTTGGGGGCCTATGCGTTGTCTCCTGCTATAAAGATCATTGCACCCTGGCGCGAATGGGACCTGAATTCACGGGAAAAACTCATGGCCTACTGCGCCAAGCACAGCATTGCTGTCGATCATGACAAGGGTAAAAAATCACCCTATTCCATGGATGCCAATTTACTGCATATTTCCTATGAAGGAGGCATCCTTGAAGATCCTGCCGCCGAGCCCGAAGAAGACATGTGGTTGTGGTCAGTATCACCGGAAAATGCGCCGGCAGAAGCAAGTTATGTTGATATTGAATTCCAGAAGGGTGATGCAGTTGCCCTCAATGGAGAACGTCTGCCCGCGGCAGAAATCTTGGCCAGCTTGAATAGGCTGGGTGGCGACAATGGTGTTGGACGAGTTGATATTGTTGAAAACCGTTATGTCGGCATGAAAGCGCGTGGCTGTTATGAAACACCTGGAGGCACTATCCTGCTGAAGGCTCACCGCGCCATGGAGTCCATCACACTGGACAGAGAAGTTGCTCACCTGAAGGACGAATTAATGCCACGCTATGCCTCTTTGATCTATAACGGCTACTGGTGGTCACCGGAGCGTGAAGCGCTGCAGGCGCTGATCGATTACACACAGCAAACAGTTAACGGCAAGGTGCGTCTGAAGCTGTACAAAGGTAATGTGATTGTTGTGGGCCGTGAATCCGATGATTCATTGTTTGACGAAAACATGGCCACCTTTGAAGATGATGCGGGAGCCTACCATCAGGGTGATGCGGCCGGGTTTATCAAACTGAATGCATTGCGGCTCAGAACGGCCGCGCTAAAGCGCAAGAAATAACAAAGCAGCATGGGTATTGAACAAACACTGGCCATCAAGTTATCACCTGCCTTGTATACCATCATCACAGTGGTGGTGGCGCTTATTCTGCGTTTTCTCATTCGGCGTGCACTGGTCAGCCTGAGTGAAGAGGGATTCTTCGACCAGAAAATAAGAAATGTTTTTTTACGCCTTACCAACTGGTTGATCGGCATATCGGTCGTGCTCTTGGCCTTGGGTTATTTTGGTTTGTCAGTAGCAGCGCTGTGGGCTTCCGTAACAGGCATAGTTGCGCTGGTGGCACTCGGATTTGTTGCCGTCTGGAGCGTGCTCAGCAATATCCTCTGTTCAATCCTGATGATCATTTTTCCGCCCTTCAGAATCGGGGATAACATTGAAGTTCAGGAACCCAGTAATGAGTTTTGCATCCGCGGCAAAGTGGACAGTATCAACATGATGTTTACTACGCTGCTCACGCTGAATGCCGTTGGGGAACCGGAGAGTGTAATCAGAATTCCCAACAGCATCTTTTTTCAGAAATACGTGCGCTGTTTTCCCGGTAAAAAAACCCAGAGTCTCAAGGGTTACGTTGCCAGTGAACAGGATTCCAACAACTAGTCATCCTCTGCAAGGACTTTCTAGGGCTTTTCTGCTCTTGTCATGGCAAGCCGAGTAAAGACTGGGCCGACAATTTCAAAAAAGATGGTGGAAAAAATGACGATGGGAATTATCGTGTCACGGTACTGGGGAAACTGATTGGCGGCAACCAGTGCCATACCGATGGCAACTCCAGCCTGTGGTAATAGAGCTATTCCCATCCAGTTACGGCTTGCCCTGTCACTATGACTCAGCAGGGCGCCCAGATACGCACCGGCAATTTTGCCGGCTATTCGCAGGACGATATAGGCTGAGCCGAGTAATATCACTCCATTGATACGATCAAATTCCAGACTGGCACCCGCCAGAATGAAAAAAATGATCATGAAAGGCCACTCGACATCCTCGATTTCATGGAAGGCATATTCATGATGCCGGGCAAAATTTCGTAATACTGCGCCCATGACCATGGCGGCAATAATGAAAGAGACATCCAGCCATAAAGCCAGCCCCCCGCAGAATAAAACCAGCCCCAATGCCTCGGCAAACATGGGTCTGCCGGGACGCAAACGGCCACTCAGGTAGGCAGCCGGATAGCCAAGCACAAACCCCAGTACCAGTGCACCGCCAATTTCCCACAACAAGTGAAACAGGCGGCTCTCGCTGCTGGTGCTGACCGTAAAAATTGCAGCAGCGCTCAGGCCAAGACTGAAAATGATCAGTCCCCAGGCATCATCAAGGGCGACAATGGCCATCAGTTTTTTGGAAAAGCTGCTATCAATCTTACTTTCCAGGACCAGATCAACCGTCACTTCCGGGGCAGTGGCAGCACTGATACAGGCCAGCAGGATGGCAATGGCAACCGGAGCACCCAGTGCATAGAGCCCACCGGAGACCAGCATAACTGCACCGACAGCCGCAGAGACTGAAATCCACAGGATGGGCTTGGCAGCCTGCAATATCAGGGATTTGGTCAATTGCCCGCCCAGCAAAAACCCAATCATGATCAGGGTGATATTGGCTACCAGTTCAAACTGAGAGCTAAGAGAAGCTGGGATTAGCTGGAAGATTTCATCTCCAATCAGAATGCCAAACAGCAGCAAGACAGTAATGCGCGGCAAAAACGTACGCTTGCCAAGAAAATCGGCCCCCATACCCAGCAAGAAAATACTGCCCAGAGCCAGGATTATTTGTGTGGTTTCATTCATAAACTTTTTGCTTGAATTCGCATAAATCTTCGATGATACAGGCAGCACAGCGGGGTTTTCTGGCGACGCAGATATAACGTCCGTGCAGGATTAGCCAGTGATGGGCGTCGAGCAAATATTCCTCAGGGACAAATTTGAGCAGTTTCTTTTCTACTTCAATGACATTTTTACCGGGGGCCAGTCCTGTTCGATTTGAAACCCGGAAGATATGTGTATCTACCGCCATGGTGGGTTGACGAAAAGCAGTATTTAAAATCACATTGGCGGTTTTCCTGCCAACGCCGGGCAAGGCTTCGAGTTCTTCGCGCGTATCCGGCACCTGCGAACCATGTTTTTCGATGAGAATTTTACAGGCAGCGATAATGTTCTTGGCCTTGTTGTTATAAAGGCCGATGGTTTTGATATATTTTTTCAGACCCTGTAGGCCCAGGGCATAGATCTTTTCCGGGGTATTGGCCACCGGAAACAGTAATGCCGTGGCCTTGTTAACCCCGACGTCAGTTGACTGCGCCGAGAGCGTGACGGCCACCAGCAATTCAAAGGGAGTACTGAATTTCAGCTCCGTGGTCGGGTGCGGGTTATCCTGTTTCAGGCGTCTGAAAATTTCGCTACGTTTACTTTTATTCATGGTTGCTGATGGACTGTGCAAGTGCGCGCAGATCTTGTGCACCTGTGAATTTAAGGTCCAGCCATTTTCTCAGGGCAAGTATAAAGCCCATGAGTATAAAAGCACCCGGCGGAAGAATAGCCAGCAAGAATCCTGGGTAATTTGGCAGTATCTGGAGTTCCCAGTTTGCAGCGAAAGGCAGCAGGAGTTCCATATTGGCAAAGACAGTGCCACTGGCCAGCAATTCCCGTATGAATCCCATCAGCACTAGCACGGCGGAAAAACCCAGTCCCATCATCACGCCATCAATGAGGGAGGGCAGTGCCGGGTTTCTCGCGGCAAAAGAGACTGCTCTGCCGAGGACCGTACAGTTGGTGACTATCAGTGGAATGAAAATGCCGATCCTCAGGTACAAGGGGTAGGCAAAGGCCTGCAGTAATAATTCTGCACAGCTGACAAAACCGGCAATGATGAGCACAAAAGCAGGCAATCGGATGGTCGTGCTTACTCGTTGTCGAATCAAGGAGACAAACAGGTTTGAAGCTGCCAAGACCAGGATGGTAGCCAGGCCAAGTCCGAGGGCATTTACTACGGAGGTACTGACAGCCAGCAAGGGGCACAGGCCCAGCAGCTGTACCAGCGCTGGATTATTCGACCAGAGTCCCTGCCTGATGAGAGTGTTGGTTGCAGTGCTCATAAATTCAGTAAGTCACCTTCATTTTGCTGAAAGAACAACAGAGCATCCCTGACTTTCTGGATAACTGCTCTGGGTGTGATGGTAGCACCGGTAAACTGGTCAAAGTCGCCGCCAGCTTTCTGCACGGTCCAGGCTGCAGGGGTAGTGCTGGTCAGTGAGCGACCCTCGAAAGCCAAAATCCAGTCTGATATCCTCAGCTCAATTTTATCACCCAGGCCGGGTGTTTCCCTGTGCTGCAAGACGTGCACGCCACTGATCGCTCCATTGATCCTGATGCCTACCAGCAAATCAATATCACCATTGTAAGCATCTCGGGCAATTGCCGGGAGAATAATACCGATGGCGCGGCCATCTGCAATTACCCGGTAAGCCAGCGTATTTTCTCTCAGAGCGAGCAGTTCAATATCCGCAAAGGCTGAACTTTCAGGCGACAGTGTGATGGTAGGCTCAAAAGAAAGTCCAGGGCCAGATCCCTCAGCTGGAAATATTTCCAATAGGCTGGCCCGCAAGGCTTCCTCCTGCTGGTTTGCGATACGGGGTGCACTCAGCTCAAACACTGCGCCCAGTATCAATGCCACCAGCAAAGCAATCAATAGCAGGCTGCTGCTATGCATGAAAAGTGAGCGTAGAAGACTATTGTTCATACGGCCTCTTGCTCGCAGTGTAGTGATCAATAAAAGGTGCGGCAAAATTGCCCAGCAGAACGGCGAAGGCGATGCCTTCAGGGTAAGCCCCCCAGACCCGGATAATAAAGGCCGTGCTGCCAATAAGGGCACCATAAAAGAGTCGGCCTTTTGGGGTGGTAGCCGCCGTGACTGGATCTGTGGCAATAAAAAATGCTCCCAGCATGGTGCCGGCGCTGAATAGATGAAAAAAGGGAGACCCGGCACTTAATGAACTGCCGCTATCATAAAAAAACAGCGACATAATAGTGATGCTGAGCAGAACAGATACAGGGATATGCCAGCTGATGATGCGTTTATAAAGCAGCCAGATGCCACCAAGCAGAAAGCCCAGATTGACCCAGTCCCAGCCGAGACCGGCAATGAAACCGGGCTCTGCATTCTGTTGCCAGAATTCTGCCAGGGTCAGGCCGGCGCGCTCATTACGGAATATATCCATGGTGGTGGCGCCGGTATAGGCGTCGATGCCCGGGTCTGCACCGGTAAATATAAAAGACAGTGAACTTAAAAAATCGGGAGGAATGTTCATGGCGCTGCGCGGCACAAACCAGGTGCTCATTTCGAGGGGGAAGGCAATCAGTGCCACAACATACCCGACCATGGCCGGGTTGAAGATGTTTTGTCCCAAGCCACCATAGAGGTGTTTGGCAACAACTATGGCAAAAAATATGCTGATAATACCGAGCCACCAGGGAACACTTGGCGGCAGGCAGATGCCCAGCAATACGGCAGTAAGCAGCGCGCTGAAATCTTTCAGGTAAAAACTCGGCTGTTTTTGTCGAAGACTCAGCATCAGGGCTTCAAAGGCGAGTGCCCACAGGCACAGCCAGAGAATGTTGATCAGGGTGCCCCAGCCAAAAAAGACAGTCAGCGCCAGTATCCCGGGCAGGCAGGCCAGGATGACCTGCAGCATCAACTGTGAGGTAGACAATGACTGGTGGTTCTTTGGCAATTTGACGCGTCTGACCGGGCTCACTGCTGCTTACCTTGCTGGCGTGCCCGGGCACGTGAAAGTGCTGCCTGGATCAGCTCGCTTTGCGAGGCTGCACTGGCAGCCAGTTGGGAACGTGCCTGTCGTTGACGCTCTTGCTCTGCGCTTTGCCTCGCCAAACGGTTTTCATGTTGCTGGAAGCGTCCTTGTGCATGCCGGGCTAATTGGTGTTGATCTTCTTGCTGCTGCAGAACAACTTTGCCAAGTTGATAATACTGAACCAGCGGAATGTGACTGGGGCAAACGGCATGGCAGAGTCCACATTCGATACAGTCCTCAAGGCGGTGTGCAGCAGCTTTATCGTAGGCTTGCCCCTGAATAAACCAGTAAAGCTGTTGCGGCAGCAAATCCACTGGACAGGCATCCACACAGAGTCCGCATCGGATGCAGGCCTGTTCACTTAAACTTTTAGTAGGCAAGGGCAACTCGGGTTCAGGCAGGGCAATCAGGTCAATGCAGTCTACCGGACAGGGAGGCAGACAGAGTTCGCAGCCGGTGCATTCATCGGCGATCACCGTGTGCATCTGCTGTGCCGCTCCAACAATGGCATCAACCGGGCAGGCCTGGATACAAAAGGTACAACCGATACAGTCCTGTTCGCGGATCACTGCTTTTTTGACTGGACCTTGCTGGCCATAGTTGCTGTCCAGCGCAACTTTTTCCTGGTCGAGCAGATTGGCCAGAAGCGAAATGGTCTGCTCGCCGCCAGGGGGACACTTGTTGATGGCGTCACCCTGGGCAATGGCTTCGGCATAGGGGCGACAACCAGGGTAGCCACATTGAGCGCACTGGGTCTGTGGCAGTAGTGCATTGATCTGCTCTATCAGCGGCTTATTCTCCTGTGGGAACTTTTGTGCAACATAAGCCAGCATGAGTCCACAAAACAGTGCGAGAAGCAGCAGAGCCAGCACAATGCCAAAAAACAGGCTCATACCTGAACCAGACCGGTAAAGCCCATAAAGGCAAGCGAGATCAGGCCAGCACTTATCATGGCGATGGCCGGGCCGCGGAAGGGTTCAGGGACATCGGCATGATCCAGTCTTTCCCTGAGAGCAGCGAACAGCACCAGTACCAATGAGAAACCCAGTGCCGCGCCAAAACCGAATACAGCAGCCTCAATAAAACTGTGGGCGCTGTTGATGTTCAGCAGAGCAACACCAAGCACGGCACAGTTGCTGGTGATCAGCGGCAGGAATATGCCAAGCACCCTGTGCAGCAGAGGTGAAGTGGCTGACATGATGATTTCAGTCAGGTTAACGATGGCGGCGATCAGTACGATAAAGGCAATGGTCCGCAGCCAGGGCAGGCCCAGCGGAATCAGCAGGTAATGATAGACAAGGTAGGACAGCATGGCCGACAGTGTGAGCACAAAGGTGCTTGCGGCCGCCATACCAATGGCTGTTTCAATTTTACGGGACGTCCCCATGAAGGGACACAAGCCCAGAAACTGGACCAGAACGAAATTGTTCACCAGGATGGCGCCGATCAAAAGCAGAATGAGCTCGCTCATGTCAGCGCCGCTTATGCAAGTTCAGTTCGAGTCGCAGATGTGACTGCCTCGTGTCGTTTTGCTCTGCGCAGGCAAGCATTTGCCTCTGGATCCTCATGGCATGGACAGCCTTTCCTTATTTACCCTCGATCAATTCAATCATGTACCCGTCCGGGTCTTTAACGAATGCAATAACAGTCGTACTATGCTTCATAGGTCCTGCTGGTCGGACAACATCCCCGCCCTTGGCGCTAATTTCCTCACAGGCCTTGTAGGCGTCATCCACAGCTATGGCGATATGACCGTAAGCATTACCCAGTTCATAGGCATCTGTATCCCAGTTATGGGTGAGCTCGATGACCGTGTTTTCACTTTCGTCACCGTAACCGACAAAAGCCAGGGTAAATTTGCCTTCCGGAAATTCTTTCTTGCGCAGCAATTTCATGCCAAAGACATTGGTGTAAAAATCAAGGGACTTTTCCAGATCCCCAACCCGCAACATGGTGTGCAAAATTCTCATGTAAACCTCTTCTGGCGCTAATAGTGTGATCGAGTGCGTGGCGGAATTATGCCAATAATGAGAGACTTTAACCATGTCAGTTCTTCAAGCGAATGAAATACAGCTTTGGCTGGTTGAGGATCAGTCCGTTATGGATCCTGAGATACTGGCGAACTATCAAAGCCTGTTGAGCAAGGATGAGCAGCAACGATACGAACGTTTGTTGTTTCCACAGCATAAAAAGCAGTTTCTGGTAAGTCGGGCCTTGCTACGTTGCGTGTTGGCGGATTCGCTCGGGCTTGCTCCGCAAAAGCTAGTGTTTGCCAAAAATGCCTATGGCAAACCAAGACTAGCCATGTCCCCGTTGCCCGATTCACTGGCATTCAATCTTTCGCACACCAATCAGCTCAGTGTGCTGGCCTTGACTCGGCGAGGTGATATCGGAGTGGATGTGGAATACCTGACCCGTAAGGTGGATATCCTGAAACTGGCACAGCGTTATTTTTCGCAGCAGGAGATTGAAGATCTGCAAGCACTGGAAACTGGTGAGCTCAACCAACGTTTTTTTGATTTATGGACATTGAAGGAAGCCTATATAAAAGCTTGTGGCATGGGTCTGGCCATACCCTTGAAAGATTTCAGCTTTGCCTTCAGTGATGCACAGATACAGCTCAGCTTTTCCGAGGAACGCGAGGATGATCCGGAACACTGGCAGTTCTGGCAATACTGTTTCAAACAGCAGTTTCAGTTGGCGCTGGCGCTCAGGCAGTCAGCCAGGTCGCAGGAGCAGAGCCTTAGCCTGTTTACAGGCATCCCCATGCAGGGTTTCGCTCCCTGTGAGATTGAATGCCTGCGATCCATGCAGGTCGCAAGTGGGGAGTAGAAAACAGCTGATCTGCTTCAACTGCAACAGCGTATCTGCCTAAGGGTGTATCAATGGGCGTGATAATTCATGCGGGGCCTTCATCACTGTGTTGGCAGTTCCAGCAGCGTGCGAAATTGCCAGCGTTTGTTTCCCCACAAGCCGGGCAATTCCAGTCCTCAGCTGTTTCTGATGCTTGCTCCTGGTTCTGAATGAGAAGTCTTGCCTCTTCATAGTCAGCATCATCCATTACCCAGAGTTCCAATAGAGTATTGGCAATGCCAAATTCAGCTCCCATGGTATTGCCAAAATCATTTTTCACCAGACAGTCAATGTTGTTGATGGCGAGTATATTCTTGACGGAATACACCACAGCTCGGTTTTCATGTTTATAAACAAGGCGCATTAAAAGCGAGGGTGATCAGTTTTCGTGTTCCAGTGCGGCACCACAGTAGTAACAGTTGGGCTTGTCGGCGGGGACGGTTCTGTTACATGCGCTGCAGCTGAGCGTTAGATTGGAGCGGGCTGAAATGGAGGCTTTGATAGTATCCACTTTTTCCTGCAGGGCAGTATCCGAAAGATCGGCACTGTCCTTAAGTAACTCCCACAGTGCCTGATTGTTGAGCTTCATTTCCCTGAACTGAATTTCAAGCTGATTAATTCGTATGGTCGCTGTATCCAGTTCCCTGGCTGTTTTCTCGGCTTTTTCACTGGCCTTGTCTGTCATGCCGCCCAGATTGAGAATTGCCATAACTGTGTTGCCTCCGAGGCCTGTTTATTCCAGTTCGCCGGGACGAATCAGTGTCTGCAATTGCCCTGAGTGCAACTGGATGTTGCCGGTGTCATCGTGCAGCCTGATACAGGCCAGACTGGCCGTTGTCATCAACTTACCTTCGGCAGTGTAAGCCAGCTCCTCTTCGGGGCAGAGAAATTCGAGAAAATCGTCCATACCCGGATTATGGGCAACCAGCAGAACTTTGTCATACCGGCTTAAAAAGGTTTTTGATTCGGCCAGCATGACATGGTGATTGGCGTGATACAGATTTTCTTCCCAGTACACATCTATCACATTGAAATGAATCATCTCGCAGATGCTCAGGGTGGTTTCACGGGCGCGCGCCGCCGGAGAGCTGATAATGCACTGCGGAATGATCTGTCGGTCCTGCATCCACTGTCCAATCAGCAGGCTCTGGCGTTTACCTCGGGTGTTCAGAGGTCTGTCATAGTCAGAACAGGGAAGCGACCAATCGGATTTGGCATGTCGGAGCAAATATAATTCCTTAGCCATCAGTTTTTTCCCATACCAGAAAACAATATTTTAACCACTCATTCTGCAAGCAGGTTTGCAGGGCATTGCCGCCGGATAACATTTTGCCGTAGTTGCTGAGCAGGGCCAGTTTACCAAGTATTTTGAGTATGATGGCAATGCTTCTGTCACGTGGTCTGCCAAGTTCCAGAAAAGGACTTAAATCGAGTTGTTCCAGTAGTCGCAGCTGATGCTCTTTTGCTATAGCATCCGCATGCTGCGGGCTTAACAGGCTGCCGATTAACCAGCCCTGGCGGAAACGCTCCAACCATGCATGGCTTTGTGCATCCCGTTCAGCTTGAGTGGGGTTCAGAAAATCATCACAGATCACCAGTCGCGCGCCGGGTTTCATGTGCCGTGCCGCCTCACGAAAAAAAGCTTCAGCATCAGCAGCATGTACAAAGGACTCAATGGCAAACACCAGGTCTGCCTGTTCCAGGTCATCCGGTAACTGACAAAAATCAGTCTGTATACAAGACAGCCTTTGCTGCTGCTCTTGTGCCCGGAAGCGCTTTAGGGCCAGTGCCTGCTGGTGCTCACTGATGGTGATGCCTGTGCCCCTGATAGGCAGCCGTTGAGCCATATAACTGAGGCTGGCTCCTACACCACAGCCCAGATCCAGCACCTGTGGCTCATCTGCTTGTGAGCAGCTCATTATTTGCTGGCAAAGCAAATCATCAACATGGTGCAGGGCCGCCTGCCGTGTCTTGACACTATCAGCCCAGACGGCACGATGGATACTGCCCTGTGAGGAGTGACCGAAGCGCAGGAACAAAGTGGTGTTGCTGTTGTAGAAACGGCGGGTCCGATTGGTGTGCTGAGCTGTCATCAGCGCTAGTCTACCTGAACTTCAGCGGGGAAACTCAGCTGCGTAATTCGGCAGCTTGATCAGGTGATGCGCATGCCGGCCTGGGCACCGGCATGGGGTTCTAGCAAATAGATATCCTCTCCCTCACCGGCAGCCAGAATCATACCTTCGGAAAGACCAAACTTCATTTTTCGCGGCTTCAGGTTGGCAACCAGTACGGTATAGCGGCCATCAAGTTGCTCCGGCTTGTAGGCTGATTTGATGCCGGAAAAGACGGTGCGCAGCTCGGGTTCTCCCTGCGCATTCTTGCCCAGGTCCAGCGTGATTTTCAGTAGCTTGTCGGCGCCTTCGACATACTCCGCCTGTACAATTCTGGCGATACGAAGATCAACTTTGGCAAAATCGGCAAATTCTATCTCGCTGGCTATAGCTTCTTTTGCCAGCGGACTGCTTGTCGGTTCCGCGCTAGCTGACCTTGCTGACAGACTGTCCTTGCTTGCATCCACCATGGCATCCACCTTGCTGCTCTCGATGCGGGTCATCAGTGCTTTAAACGATTGTATGGCATGATCTTCGAGCAGGCTATCGGCATCCTGCCAATTCAGAGGCGGAATATTGAGAAAGTTTTCACTGTCCTGTGCCAGTCGCGGTAGTACCGGTTTCAGATACAGCATGATCAGGCGAAACAAGTTAAGCCCGACGGAACAGATTTGCTGGACTTCTTCGGACTGCGGATTTTCCTTGGCCAGTACCCAGGGAGCCTTATCGGCAATGTACTGGTTGGCCCGGTCTGCCAGGCTCATGATCAGACGAATGGCTTTGGCAAATTCACGTTGTTCATAGAGTGCTGCTATTTCACTTGCTGCCTGCTGGCTTTCGCTAAGCAGTTCGTTTTGCTGGAGGCTGGGTGCCAGTTTGCCTGCAAATCCCTTGTTGATGAAGCCGGCACAACGACTGGCTATGTTAACAACCTTGCCGACGAGATCAGCGTTTACCCGCTGGACAAAATCCTCGAGATTCAGATCAAGATCATCCGGATTGCTGCTGAGTTTGGCGGCGAAGTAATACCGCAGATATTCAGGATCAAGAAAGCGCTTGTAGGTTTCCGCCATAATGAAGGTGCCACGGGATTTGGACATCTTCTGTCCATTTACGGTCAAAAAGCCATTCACAGATATCCCGGTCGGAGTTCTGAACTCAGCTGTTTTTAACATCGCCGGCCAGAACAGGGCATGGAAGTTAATGATATCTTTACCGATGAAATGCCACAGTTCCGTATCGGCTCCTTCGGCCCAGAAATCGTCAAAGAGCAGGTCATCACTGGTTTCACATAATTTTTTGAAACTGGCCATGTAGCCTATGGGGGCATCCAGCCAGACATAGAAATATTTTCCTTTTTCGCCGGGAATTTCAAAGCCGAAATAAGGGGCATCGCGGCTGATATCCCATTCCTGCAGACCACTGTCAAGCCATTCAGCCAGTTTGTTGGCAACCTGTTCCGGCAGGGTACCGCTACGCGTCCACTGTTTCAGGAAATCGGTGAATTCCGGCAGTTTGAAAAAGAAATGTGTCGACTCCTTTTGCACCGGTGTGGCGCCAGAGATACTCGAACGCGGATTGATCAAATCGGTGGCGTTATAAGTGGAGCTGCAGACTTCACAGTTATCGCCATACTGGTTTTCCGCTTTACATTTCGGGCACTGGCCAAGAATAAAACGGTCAGCCAGAAACATGCCTTTTTCAGGGTCATAGAGCTGGGTGATCGTGCGTTCATTGATATAGCCGTTGGACTTGCAGCGTTCATAGATGAAAGACGATAGCTCTCGGTTTTCCGGTGAATGCGTGCTGTAGTAAATATCAAAGTCGACGTAGAAGTCAGCAAAGTCTCGCTGATGTTCATGGTTTACCCGGTCGATAAATTCCACCGGTGTGACACCCGCTGCCTCTGCACTGAGCATGATGCTGGTTCCGTGCGCATCGTCCGCACAGACATAGGAGCACTCATGTCCTTGCATGCGCTGAAAACGAACCCAGATATCAGCCTGAATATAACCCAGCAAATGCCCCAGGTGAATTGGACCGTTTGCGTAAGGCAGTGCATTGGTGACCAGTATTCTTCGTTTACTCAACATTAACCTGCAACGTGTATTCGTTATAAAAAATTGTTTGTAGGCGAGGGGCGCGATTCTAGCAGTTTTACAACAACACCTTAAGTGAAAATATCGCTCGCTACGCTGCTGCTGTATGCAAAATTTTGTATACTTCGGGCTTATGTCGAGAATGAAAAAAATGCGCAGCTATTTTCACGGCCTCTGCTTATTGGGGCTGTCAATTCCTTACGGACTTGCCCAGTTGCCCTATGAGCGTGACTTCCCGGTCATGAATTATTATGCAGCTGATGCAAGCGGTGAGCTGGCCGAGTTTCTGGGTCAGCTGGAAAGTGGCGCACTGAGCCTGATCTATGATTCGGATTATGGTTATCTGCCGGCTGCACTGCTGGCTCTGAATATTGATGTGTCCTCACAGTTGCTGGTTTTCTCCCAAACGGCACGAAAACGTCGCTTTATCTCACCGGACAATCCCCGGGCGATCTACTTTAATGATGAAATTTACGTCGGTTATGTGCCGCAGACCAATGGTCTGGAGTTTGCCGCCATGGATCCAGAGCTGGGGCCGGTATTTTTCGAATTGGCACAAGCGCGGGACGGCAGGCTGGATATCAGGCGCCAGACCAGTGTATGTCTGCGCTGTCATGACAGTTTTACCAACAGTGGCGGGGGTACTCCGCGCTTCATGATGAACTCTGTGCTGGCAGATGAGACAGGTGCCATCGTTTCACATGAAATCAGCCTGGTTACTGAAAACAGTACACCACTGGAGCAGCGTTGGGGTGGTTGGTATGTCAGTGGCATGCATGGCAACCAGCAGACACTGGGCAATTACATGTATCGCCCGGGTGAAACTTTCAGTGAAGCCGATTTTCTCAGCTATGGCAATATTCCCGATCTGAATAGCCTGCTGGACACTGGTCCTTACCTGAGTCCCTACAGTGATATTGTTGCGCTGCTGGTCATGCAGCATCAGATTGAGGTACAGAACCTGATGACGCGTGTCAGCTGGAACTACCGACAAGAGCTGGCGGAGCAGGGCAGTATCGCCGGAGAGGCACTGGAAGAACTTGCCAGGCCTTTGCTGGATGCTCTGCTGATGGCCAATGAAGCGCCCTTGGGGGATAGGATCAGCGGGACTTCCGGTTTCGACGAGTATTTTCAAAGCCTGGGCCCGTCAGACAGCGAAGGTCGCAGTCTGCGACAGCTTGATCTGCAAGAGCGAGTCTTCAGCTACCCTCTGAGTTACTTGATTTATTCTGATGCTTTCGCAGCACTGCCGGAAGCGCTGCATGACTATCTGACCGATAATCTTCAGCGTATTCTCACGGCTGTTGAGGACCCGGAGGATTACCCCCATTTGGATACCACCACCCGAGGCGCTATCCTGGAAATCATCAACGCAACTGCGCCGGGCTTTTTCCTGTGAACCCCTGCCCGCATCGGGTAGAATGCTGTCTTTTTAAAATTGAGAACGGGCAATGCAGATACTCGATGGCCGGGCGACTTCCGAACTGGTAAAAACTGAAATCGCTGCGGCAGTTGCCAGCATAAAAGCCAATGGCGGCAAGGCTCCGCATCTGGCAGCTGTCATCGTTGGTGATGATGGGGCAAGTCATACCTATGTCAACAACAAGGTCAGGACCTGCAAGGAACTAGGGTTTGATTCAAGCCTGATCACCTTACCGGAGAACACGACGGAAGCTCAGCTCCTGCAGACAGTCAAGGAGCTGAATGAAAACGATGACATAGACGGCTTTATCGTACAGGTTCCCTTGCCGGCGCATATCGATGAAGACAAAGTCACTGAGGCAATCGATCCTGAAAAGGATGTCGATGGTTTCCACCCGGAAAACCTCGGACGCATGATGCTTGGTTTGCCAAGCTATATCTCGGCAACCCCGAATGGCATTCTGGAATTGCTCAAACGCAACAAGATCAAAACAGCCGGCAAGCATTGCGTGGTGGTAGGGCGGAGTAATATTGTCGGCACACCGATGTCAGTACTGATGTCGCGCAATACCGAGCCAGGCAACTGTACCGTAACACTGGTACACAGCAGAACGGCCAATATGCAGGAGATATGTGCCAGCGCGGACATCCTTATCGTGGCCATCGGCAAGCCCGAATTCATCAAGGCAGAGATGGTCAAGCAAGGTGCTGTGGTCATTGATGTCGGCACCACACGGGTTCCTGATGCTAGTAAGCCCAAGGGCTTCAGCCTGAAAGGAGATGTGGATTTTGATGCGGTCAAGGACAAGTGCAGTTTTATTACACCGGTGCCCGGTGGCGTGGGTCCGATGACCATTGTGTCCCTGATGCAGAACACGCTGCAGGCGCTGGAAAGAAAATTAGAAAGAAAATAATGGGATCGGCTACTAAGAAAACTGCTCCCTCAAGCAATTGCTTTCAAGTAAGCAAGTTAATAAGTTGGATTGAGTCATGACAGATATTCCATCCGCATTGAAACCCTTTATCGCCAAAGTCAGTGAAGGAGAGACGCTGAACTTTGAGCAGGCCAGTGAGGCTTTTGAAATCATCATGAGTGGTGGAGCCACGGCTGCGCAGATAGCCGGATTTCTGGTTGCCCTGCGCATGCGGGGTGAAAAGGTCAGTGAGATCAGTGCGGCAGTCAAGGTCATTCGTTCCAAGGCAGAGCCCATCAAAGCTCCAGCCGATGCCATGGATATTGTCGGTACCGGTGGAGATGGTAGCGGCACCCTGAATATTTCGACAGCCACTGCCATTGTGACGGCCGCCTGCGGTATTCCGGTAGCCAAGCATGGCAACCGGGCCCTTTCCTCAAAATCAGGCACTGCCGACGCCTTATCCATGTTGGGGCTGAACCTGGAAGCTCCCTTTGCGCAAATCGAACGGGCAATCCGCGAAGCCAATCTGGGTTTCATGATGGCGCCGCGTCACCATAGCTCCTTTAAATATGTGGGACCGGTAAGGATGGAGCTGGGGATTCGCACCATGTTCAATATTCTCGGCCCCTTGTGTAATCCGGCCGGGGTAAAGCGATATCTGCTGGGTGTCTACAGTGCCCAGTGGGTAAGGCCAATGGCGGAAACCCTGGCGCAACTGGGTTGTGAGAAAGCCTGGGTGGTTCATGGCGCAGATGGACTCGACGAACTGAGCACCACCGGAGAAAATCTGGTCTGTGAAGTTGAGGGCAGCAGTATCAGAGAATTCAGCATCGGCCCGGAAGCTGCCGGTTTGCCAGCGGCCAGTCTGGAAGCCCTCAAGGGGGGAGACGCAAAGTACAATGCGCAACGAATACGTGCTTTGCTGGACGGAGAAAAAGATGCCTACCGCGATATAGTCCTGTTTGGTAGTGCCGCCGCACTTGTGATTGCGGGCAAGGTGAAAGAACTTTCAGAAGGGGTCGGGATGGCGTCAACTGCCATTGACAGTGGCAAAGCTTCCCAGACCCTGGAAAAACTTGTCGCTATTTGTCAGCCCTGATTGAGCTTTTGGAAGTCTCCACGCAGTCAACTTTTTTTCTCTGAGAGCGTTATATACTCATGATGCGGCCTTGAATGGAGAAGCTGCCTTGGTATTTAATTCTTATTTTTTCCGCAGTTATTAATAACTTAAGGGGTTATACTTCGGCGCTAAAGCGGCATTTGACCGCATGGCTTTGCCTTCACTCTATGTGGAAAAATATTGATGAGCACTGATCAGGCTGAACACAATAATAATGAGAACTATGTGCCGCGACCTAAGAAGAAAGGCAGAAAACTGCTCTTCTCGGGCATTATAGTTGCCCTGATTGCCGGTGGGCTGGGTTATTACTGGTATGGTGATGAAGAGCAAGTGGTCGAGAGTCAGCCTCTGATTGCCACCGTCGACTTTGGCGATATTGAAAATACCATTGCTGCTACAGGTTCCCTGATTCCCTTCGAGACGGTTGAAGTGGGTGCCCAGGTTTCTGGTCAGCTCTTGAGACTCTATGTCGAAGCCGGGGACCTTGTCGAGCAGGGCCAGCTCTTGGCTGAAATCGATGCCAGACAGCAGCAGCAGCGGGTTGAATCCAGCCGGGCCAGTTTGGCGGGGCAGGAAGCATTGCTTGAAGCAAGACAGGCTTCGTTGCTGCTGGCAGAAGCCAATACTGAAAGACAGCGTCGTCTTATGGCTGAGGATGCAACCAGCCAGCTGGATTTTGACAATGCCGTGAATGCGCTGGCTGCAGCCCAGGCCAACCTGATCCAGACCCAGCGACAAATAGACCAGAGTCGGGCAAGTCTGGCGATTGAGGAACAGCAACTGCAATTTACCCGTATCGTTGCGCCGATATCCGGCACGATTGTTTCTGTTGCGATGACCGAGGGTAGAACCCTTAATGCAAGCCAACAGGCGCCAACCATTCTCACCATTGCCGATCTGACGAAAATGAGCGTGGAAGCGGAAATTTCAGAAGCGGATGTTGCTAATCTGCAAAATGGCATGGAGGTGTATTTCACAACTCTGGGTGGGGGCAACCGTCGTTGGCAAAGCAGCTTGCGACAGATTCTGCCACAACCGACGATAACCAATAATGTAGTGCTCTATACGGGACTGTTCGATGTTGATAATACCGATGGGGCACTCTTGCCGGAAATGACGGCTCAGATCTATTTCGTTACCTCGGCGGCAAGAAATGTCCTGACCGTGCCAATAGGCGCGCTGAGCTTTGTCGAAGGAGGGCCAGCCAGTGCCGGTGGAGGTTTTAATGAATTGATGGCTGGTGAAACGGGTAACCGGCCAGGTGGTGCTGCGCCAGCACAAGGCTTCCCCGCGGGGGGCTTTGGTGGCAGGCGTGGGGGGCAGCCTGGAGCGGATGGCGCTGCCAGACCTGCAGGATTGCAGCTGGAAACCAGGCCGCGCCGAGCCATGGTGCAGGTTCAATCCAGCAACGGCAGCATGGAACAGCGGGAAGTGCTGGTTGGTATCACCAGCAGGGTTGCGGCAGAGGTTTTAAGTGGGCTGGACCGGGGCGATCAGGTCGTGGCAGGCCTGGTACAGGGTAATGCAGCCGGTTTTGATCGTGATCAGTTCCGCCAGGCGCTGGGAATACCCGGAGGCGGGGGCTTCAGGGGACCAAGATGAGCACCGGCACCATGGATGTCTCGGGAGTGAATGCTTTTATGCCTGAACAATCTGATGTGCCGGCTCAGGAACAAAGTCTGGCGATTCCCCTGATAGAGCTGAGACAGGTTCAGCGAACCTTTGTTACCGGTGGTGGCGTCGTGGTTAATGCACTGCGTGGTATTGACCTGAAAATCTACCCAGGGGAGTTTCTTGCCATTGTCGGCCAGTCAGGATCGGGCAAGTCTACCTTAATGAATATTCTCGGCTGTCTGGACCGCCCGACCAGTGGCAAATATCTCTTTGCTGGGCGCGATATCGAAAGTTTTGATGCTGATGGTCTCGCCTGGCTCAGGCGTGAAGCCTTCGGTTTCGTGTTTCAGTCCTACAACCTGCTAGGCACCGAGTCTGCACTGGAGAACGTCCAGGTCCCTGCCGTTTACGCGGGACTTGGATCCCATGAAAGACTGATCAGGGCAGAGTCACTGCTCAGTGCTTTGGGGCTTGGTGAACGCATGGATCACAGGCCGACACAATTATCGGGAGGACAGCAGCAACGGGTATCCATCGCGCGGGCCATGATGAACGGCGGCAATGTCATACTCGCCGATGAGCCAACTGGTGCTCTGGATACACAAAGTGGTATTGAAGTGATGGCGCTGCTGGAAGAACTGGCAGAAAAAGGCCACACGGTCATTCTGATTACCCATGATCAGGAAGTGGCACAGCATGCCGGCCGCATTATTGAATTCAGGGACGGCGAAGTCGTCAGTGATACCGGACCAAAGCCCGAGCATGTCAATCCAAAAAATAATGCCAAATTACGAGAGCTGTTTTTAAGCCGTAAAACGTCTCCCATGCTGGCCAGTTTGGGTGAGGCAGTGAGAATGGCCTTTCGTTCGCTCAGAGCCAATATCTTCAGGACCATGCTAACTCTGCTGGGTATCGTGATCGGGGTTTCATCCGTGGTAGCCATGCTCGCCATCGGTGAAGGGGCACAACAGAATATCATTGCCATCATGAACCAGATGGGGACCAATGTCATGACCATTTCACCGGAAAGGCAACCCGGCTCCTTTCGGCGCCTGCCCTCGACGCTGACGATGGATGATGCGAGTGCCATCCAGCAGAATATCCCGAATATTCAGGCGGCCATTCCACAGATGCAAAGCAGAAATACCACCGTGCGTTTTGGCCGCAATGACACCGATACCTCAATCGTTGCGACAACACAGGCCATGCCGGAAGTCGAATCCTGGGCCATGGCGCAGGGCATTTTCTTTACCAATGAAGACAGCGAAAACCTCACGGCGGTTGCCGTGCTTGGCGCAGAAGTCGTCACGGACATTTTTCCCGATGGGCAAAATCCGCTGGGTGAATACATCCTGATCCGCAATGTGCCATTTCAGGTGATTGGGGTCATGACTTCGAAGGGTGCACAGGGTTTTAATAATCCTGATGATGCGGTTTACATTCCGTTTCGTACGGGGGCGGTACGAGTTTTCGGGCAGGATGAAGCGGATGAAATCCGGGTGCTGGTGGATGATGTGGACCTGATCGATCAGACCCAGGAAAATGTCCTGGAGTACATTACAGCGCGGCATGGTACCCAGGATGCCAGGGTGGACCAGAATACCTCCATGCTGGAATCGGCATCCGAATCTCGCGAAACCTTTACCCTGCTGCTCGGTTCAGTAGCGGCGATTTCACTGCTGGTGGGGGGAATTGGGGTCATGAATATCATGCTGGTATCGGTAACGGAACGTACACGCGAAATCGGTGTGCGTATGGCAACCGGTGCACGCCAGAGTGATATCCTTTCGCAGTTTTTATCAGAAGCCATCGTGGTCTCCTGTTTTGGCGGATTGCTCGGGGTTGCCCTGGGAGTCAGCATTGGACTCATTCTGGAACGATTTGAGGTATCAATTTATTTCTCCAGTACGCCGATGCTGCTGGCGTTCACCTGTTCAGTCACAACCGGGCTGATCTTTGGTTTTGCACCGGCACGTAAAGCCTCCAAACTTGACCCAGTGGTGGCATTGGCCAATGAGTAATTTATCCAACAGCGCTGTTTCTTTGTTCAAAGCACTGTGCCCTGTAGGGGCTGCTTTGCTGGTCTCCTGTGTCTCTGTGGAGGTTCCGGGCTTACCGGATACAGCCATTCCTGAGACATGGCAGGGCCCTCAGGAAGAACAGGCGAGTTTATGGCCCGAACTGCAATGGTGGAACGGCTTTGAGACCGAGGAATTGAGTAGCATCATCACCGAGGTCAGAGCGAATAACCTGGATTTACAGAATAACCGCCGCAACCTTGAGTCGGCCCAGCTGGCACTGCGGGAGGCCGGATTTAACCTCCTCCCTACGCCCACGCTGACGGCAAGTACCGCCGGGATTTACAGCGATAGCCTGGGTAATGCCGAGCTGGACAATAGCCCCAACCAGCCTCTGACCCTCGCCGCGGGATTTACCTACAACAACATACTCAGTAAACCCGCCAGTTTTGAACAGGCGCTGGCTATCTATGACTCCAACCGTGCTCTGGTCGCTGACACGGCTTTGAATACCCTGGGAACGACGGCGTCTACCTATTTTCAGGTCCTGTTTATCAGGGATCAGATTGAATTCGCCAGACAGAACCTGCAGAACGCCGAAACCATCGGCAATATTACCCAGGCACGAGTCGATGCCGGGGTTGCCGTCCCAATCGATGCGCTGCAGCAACGGATTGCCATCCAGCAGCAACGGACCAATATCCAGAGCCTGCAGCAAAGCGAGTTATCCGCACTGTCTTCACTTGCCCTGTTACTGGGGCGATCCGTCCAGGAGTTTAATGTCGATGGACAGACGCTCGATCTGCTGAATGTGCCGCAATTAAGACCCGGTATACCGGCAGAACTTCTGCGCAGAAGGCCGGACCTGGTACAGGCTGAAGCCAACCTGCGCAGCAGTGTCGCGAATGTGGAGCTTTCGAGACTGAGTTTTTTCCCTACGCTCTCACTGACGGGAAACATCGGTGCCTCTGATGGTTCGCTCAGTGACTTATTGGGCTCTCCGGATGACCTGCTGAATCTGACAGCAAGCATCAGTCAGATCTTGCTGGATAATGGTGCGCGTTCACGCAGTGTGCGGCAGGCAGAAATCAGCATGGAGAACAACCTGAACAATTTCACTCGGGCAGCCATCGGGGCCTTTAATGAAATTGAAGTGCTTTTGAGTAATATCCGTTTGCTGCAGGAACAGGAATTTGTTGCCGAACAGCAGCTGGCACAGGCGGAAGAGTCATTTCGTCTGGCTGAAGTCAGGTATCGTGAAGGTGTTGCCGATTTTCAGACGGTGCTGACGACGCAAAACACCCTGTTTGCCCAGCGTACCAATTACCTGAATAACAAGATTCAGCGCCTGAATGCCATGGTGGGCTTTTATCAGGCTCTGGGTGGTGGCTGGGATGCCGATGATGAAGAAACCATGGCGATTGCCAATGAATAGGGTTGCTTACAGCCTTTATTTTATAAATTTTTCGAGTTTTGCTGCTAAGTTCCCTTCTTAAATGGAATTTTCCCTTATTTTTACGCTCTAACTTTGGACATTAAGCCATAGGACGTATATTCTCTGCAGTGATATTGCTGATGCATAACCACTTACTGTTTAACGGCTCTGGTGCTATCCCCAATGCTTGATGATATCACCCTCAAAGACCATAGCCTTGAAAGACGGATTTTTCTGTCCCGCCTGCTTATCGGCGCGGTTATCACACTATTATTAATCGCCATGCTGGTTTTGCGTCTGGTCTACCTGCAGGTTTATCAGCACCAGTATTTCTCGACCGTTTCCGATAACAACCGGATCTATTCTCAGGCCATTGTCCCCACTCGGGGGCGCATTTATGACCGTAATGGTGTGTTACTGGCTGACAACAAGCCCAGCTATAACCTGACCGTGGTGCGAGAAAATGTTCCTGATATGACCGCCAGCCTGGCCTTCATCCAGACACTTATCACATTGCCGGATGAGGACATTGAAAAATACCAGCAGCGCCAGCGTCGGCGAAATGTACCTTTTTCCTCTGTGCCGCTGGCCTATGACCTGAGTGAGGAAGAAATTGCCCGTCTGGCCGTTAACCAGTTTCGCCTGCCTGGCTTCCAGGTGGAGGCCCAGTTGGTCAGAAACTATCCCCTGGGGGCGCCGATTGCTCATGCGGTCGGTTATTTGAGTAGTATCACCGAGCAGGAACTGCGAACGGTCAATGCGGAAAACTATGAAGGTACCCATCAGATCGGCAAAATAGGTGTTGAAAAATTCTATGAGCCGGTGCTGCATGGGCAGGTCGGTTACGAAACCGTCGAAAAGAATGCTCGTGGCCAGATCATGAAAGTCCTGGATCGCAGCGACCCGATTCCCGGAGAGGATCTTGTGCTGCACTTGGACAGCCAGTTGCAGCTAAGGGCCTGGGAAGCACTGGGTGATTTTCGTGGCGGCGTGGTAGCTCTGGATGTGAATACCGGCGGTGTACTGGCGATGGTCAGCAAGCCTTCCTTTGATCCCAATCTGTTTGTGGGAGGCATCAGCCAGCGCGATTATGAAATGCTCAATCATCCCGTTCAGACGCCTCTGTTCAATCGCGCGCTGGCAAAATATGCCCCCGGTTCAACGGTAAAGCCTTTTGTCGGTTTGGCCGGACTGGATTACGCCATTCGCACGCGGGACTACCAGGTGTCCGATCCAGGCTATTTCAATCTGCCAGGTGACAGCCATACCTATCACGACTGGACCTGGTGGCTGACCGAATCCGGACATGAGCAGGTGAATCTGGCAAAGGCTATTTACCAGTCCTGCGATATTTATTTCTGGGACCTGGCCGTTGATCTGGGCATTGACCGCATGGCGCAGTTTATGGGGCGTTTCGGATTCGGACAAAATACCAGTATTGATATTCCGCAGGCCAGCGCCGGGACCTTGCCGTCCCGCGACTGGAAAATGGAAACCCGCGGGCAACCCTGGTATCCGGGTGAAACCCTCAATTCAGCTATTGGCCAGGGATATACGGAAGCCACTCCCTTGCAGCTGGCAACAGCAACACTGGTCATGGCCAACAAGGGGCAATGGCGTCAACCGGTCATGCTCAGGCAGCTTGGTCTGAACGGGGATGTCATTCAGCATGCCAGCGAAATTCCGGACGTGAGCCTGCAGAATCCGGATGACTGGAATTTTATCCATCAGGCCATGCAGGATGTCGTTCACAAGGGCACCGGGGGATTCAGAAACACCGGTAGCGCTTATTACTATATTGCCCGTGAAGGCAACATGCCATATCACATGGCCGGAAAATCAGGCACTGCACAGGTTGTCGGAATGGCAGCTGACTTCGATAATAATGCCGAGGTTGAAGAGCAGTTTCGTGATCATGCCCTGTTTATTGCCTTTGCTCCGGTGGAAAATCCGCAAATAGCTCTGGCTGTCTTTGTTGAACACGGTGAAGGGGGCAGCTCGGTGGCCGGACCCATTGCGAAGGAGTTGCTGGATGCTTATTTGTTGGATGAATTCGGACAGATAAAACCCGAATTTATCATTGAAGCGGAGCACCAGCAGCTGAGTTCGTTGGAAGAGCAGCAGGCAGAGGGTAGAGCAGCCTTATGAGTTCTTCAGCCTATGTCAGGCAGCTCAGTGGCGGTTTTGGGCTAGAGAAGCGCCGCAGCATCTGGGAAAGACTCAATCTCGATCCCCCACTTCTGTTTGCCTTAGTGGTATTAATCAGCTTCGGTCTGATGGTGCTCTACAGTGCCACTGACGGTAATCAGGCTGAACTCAGGCGGCAGGTTATCTTTATTGGCATTGCTCTCATTGTCATGTTCGTGGTTGCCCAGATTGACGTCAGGGTCATGCGACGATGGGCACCGCTGATGTATCTGTTCAGTCTCGGTCTGTTGGTGCTGGTACTGTTTTTCGGTTCTTCGTCCAATGGTGCACAACGCTGGCTGGATTTTCCTGGTTTGCCGCGTTTTCAGCCATCGGAGATCATGAAAATTGTCTTGCCTCTCACACTGGCTGCCTATTTTTCACGCCGCGCCATACCACCACGTTTAAAGCATATCGGCTGGGCGCTGGTCATCCTCATGTTGCCGGCAGCATTGATTGCCATAGAGCCTGATCTGGGGACAGCATTGCTGATAGCCGTTTCAGGCATCTTTGTCTTGCTGCTGTCAGGGATAAGCTGGAAGCTGGTTTTTAGCGCACTCGGTGCGGGGATACTGTCGATTCCTGCCATGTGGATTTTCTATTTGCAGGATTATCAAAAACTGCGAATTCTCACTTTTCTCAATCCGGAAAATGATCCACTCGGAGCAGGCTGGAATATTATTCAGTCAAAGACTGCCATTGGCTCCGGTGGTCTCTATGGTAAAGGCTGGTTGAATGGAGTGCAGTCGCGCCTGGATTTTTTGCCCGAGGGACAGACTGATTTTATCGTTGCTGTACTGGGGGAAGAGTTTGGACTGGCTGGCATTCTGTTTTTACTGACACTGTATCTGGTGATTATCGGCAGAGGCCTGTATATCGCCGCTGTATCGACCGACATGTTCATGCGCCTGCTGGCGGGCAGTATTTCACTGACATTTTTTGTCTATGTGTTTGTCAACATCGGGATGGTGAGTGGGATACTGCCAGTTGTCGGGGTGCCTTTACCGCTGGTCAGTCTAGGTGGCACATCAGTTGTCACTTTGATGCTGGGATTCGGTATACTTATGTCCATTCATAGCCACGGCAAAACTGCCTTTCGCTATGCGGATTAAACAGACGGGGACTGTTTTTATCTTTCTATGACGAGACAAAGTGGATTTCACATTGCCTTGCTGCCGCTTCTTGCTGTTTTCCTGACAGCTTGCGTTTCTTCCTCCCCCACAACAAACACAGCCAATGCCGGTCGCTATCAGATGGACAATGACAGCCCGGTACTTGAGGCGATTGATTTTTCACGGGTCGAGGAAGTCGTTCCCAAAGAGATCATCCGTACTGCTGCAGGCAACAAAAGTCCTTACAGTGTGAATGGGCGCAGCTACACAGTCATGGATTCAGAAGTGGGTTATCAGGAAACCGGTATGGCTTCCTGGTATGGCCGTAAATTTCACGGACACCTGACCTCCAATGGTGAAATTTACGATATGTTTCAATATTCTGCGGCTCACAAGAGTCTGCCAATCCCCAGTTTTGCCCGAGTCACCAATCTCAGCAATGGCAAATCAGTTGTGGTCAGGGTGAACGACCGTGGTCCTTTCCATGAGAATCGCATCATTGATTTGTCCTATGCAGCAGCAGCCCGTCTAGATTATGCGGCTAACGGAACGGCGCGGGTGAG
>Ga0181580_10000026_pt1 | contig 74587 bp, 64 predicted proteins | sample 071ome_23_FD_132413 | JGI IMG/M metagenome (GOLD analysis project Ga0181580, IMG submission 132413) | Coastal salt marsh microbial communities from the Groves Creek Marsh, Skidaway Island, Georgia - 071403BT metaG (megahit assembly) | ecosystem: Environmental > Aquatic > Marine > Intertidal... | reverse complement strand
TTTCTCTTTATTATAGAATCTTGATTTGCTAGTGTATCTCTTACCGATACTAAGGCAGCACTAGTATCTGTTACATGCGCAATTAAACTTGCTGACATGTTGAAATGTATTGGTCTAGTGTAACCATAATTATTGCTTGCCGGACGTTCAAATAATCTAGATCTAGAAAAATTACTAGTAAAATTGTGAAGATTGACGTATTTTCCTCCTATACCATGTGACATAAAAGGATTTGTGACTCCATTGTACAGATATTCGTAGCCATCACTTTTAGAATAATTTCCGCCATATAATGCAGGATTAAATAAAATAAGCCCAGTTGTCGAATCTTCTAATTGTGAATTATGAATATTTGAATCATACCAACCTGGAATATATAGATTTAAATTGTGTACTCGATGATTAAAATTTGCATTATCAAAACTTGTATAACGATATTTTTCTTCAGTTGTATCACTCAAATAAGAACCATGAACTCTAAGCTCGTGAAGTTCTGCTTGCAAATGATTAACATGCTGTGTATTAACAAAAGTAGGGACTGCATGTGCTGTAGCACCTCCTATAGATCTAGCAAAATCTATCTTGGACTTATTAGTATCAAAATAGTTTTTAATTGTTGAAGCTTCCCCATCATGATAATTTCCTACAAAAGCATAGGGAACTCCGGACGTAACTTCATTGCCAAAAGCATTATTTTCTGATATACTTGCTGATGGAACTGTGTATGTATATTTTTTATCGTTAATTCTTAACGTTAATTGCTGACTATTTTTAGTATATCCCCATTTTGCAGACACATAATTCCATGTATTTCTCTTAATTGAGTTGTCATCTGTTAAATATATTAAGTCGTGCGGGTATCTTCCATCATCTATTCTATTGGATGAACCAGTAACTAAAAAAGTGGAAGGATTAATTCCTGCGCTATGTTTTAATTGTACCATTAAACGATATCGATCAGCGTAACCTTCTTCATCTCTATGAGAACCAGTTACAATTGATAGTGCTAGTGAAGAAGAAATATGAAGAATTGTTCCTGTGTTCATGTCTCCATTTGCTTCGCTATTTTTATACTTAGGATTAACCCAACAAGAAACAAAAAATTCTGCCACATTTGAATTTAAAGTTCCATTTGTATTATAGTTTGCAAGATAACTTGGATATCCAGAATTATATACTAAAACTTCTCTTCCTGTGTGATCGCTATTGGAATCATAAAAGAAATTTAAGCAATTATAATTAGTATAAGAAAAATCACAATTATTGTAATTAGTTTTGTAATGTGGGATTAAGTGGTCAATAACCGTCTTTTTAAAGTCTGCTTTTTTAAACAAAGCTTTAGATCCGTTTAAATCTAAGTTTCCATCATTAATGTCAGCATGCAATTCAAAAATACTAAAAGGATCAATGTCGGGTGTTTGGTCAAAAACATAATCGTGTACAGATTTATTCCCTGCATATAGTGCATCTGTATTATTAACAGAATTAATTTGTTTTGCTAATCCTGTAGACTTAGATATTGTAGTGCCTTCCACATAAGTAGCTATAAATTGTGGAAAAGATCTTAATCCTCCTAGAATACTTAGAGATTTAAATCTGGAGTCATAATCATAGAAAACACCGGTGACATAAGAACGCATCGTATTTTCAGGAGCTACATTGAGTAAGTCTGTATAATCCTGAAATAACTGGGGTTGTATATTTGTAGGTGTTACACCTTTTCCGTCAAATGGATTAGGATTACCAGGAACTTCAGAATTAGGTAGCAGTAAGTAACCTGTATACGCATTATCATTTGTTCTATTTGTTACGTTTGTTATAGAACTATCTGAATAATTAGCTACTGCAGAATCTTGTGTTACTTCTTTAAAGCCTAATTCTCTTTTTGATAATTTAAGAGCATTTGAAACACCATCAATAGAACTACTAGTGTAAGTTACATTTTTGCGTAATATTATTGATGATGTTTCGAAGAGGCTTTTATTAAGTTTTATAAATGACATCTAATGCTCCATTAGAAGTCAAGTCGTACTCTGAATGTAATATCTTTCTCTTCATTTTTTTCTACAGGACGACTCAATTTTGCAACTGCTAAGAGAGAGTCAGCTTCATTGTACAACCCGACTGTGGTTACCATTGTGAAAGGAAGTTGTTGATTTTCTTGTCCTGTATCAATTACTCTTAACTTTCCTGAGTCATTTGTATAAGTTGGGTTTGATGAGAAATTAAATTCATCAGCTTCAGCTCTACAGAATATCAATGTTGAATTAATTGCAGTTTCATTTTGAAAAGCCATAGCAACTGTGCTTCCGTCTCCAAATCTTGTTGATGCTAAGTGATCTACAATAGAATCAATAGAACCTGATACTAAAAAGTCTGGAATGTATTTAGCATTTTGCGATTCATCAACTGTACCAATTCCTACTTCACCTGATGCATAGTCTCTAGAAGTTCCGCTTCTCATACCCGGTATAACACCTGAAACGTGTTGTGATCCGGATATTATTTTTGCTAAGTCTAAAACTACAATACCTTGTTGATAGAAAATATTACCAACTGTTCTATTAGTATTAGATGCATCAACAATATTACCTACATCCCCACCAACTTGTGATCTTTCAACATTTGTTGATGATCCTACGTCAGTAAAGATGACTGATCCGCTTGTAGAAGTAACTTCAAGTGTTGGTCTTATCGGTTGTCCACTTTGCTCGTGATTTGACATAACACCTGTTTGAAAAAATTTCATTGCAAATGTTTCACGTTTAATTCCATCACGATGAAAAAGCCTCTTAAATGATAAGAACATTGCTTCATCAATTTGATTTGCTGTCGTGCTTGATCCAAAAGGAGCTGCAAATCTTGAATCAGCGTCACCTAAAAGGAATTGTGCATATTGTCTATAAACATTAATTTTTTCTCTCATCATCACTGATTTTGATGTAAAGAGTATTTTACCGTTAGCATCTTCACCCGTTGTCGCAACTGAAACCGTATCAGACCCAGAGAATAATCCTACTGTCATATCAAACATTGCATTTGATGTTTGTAATGAAAAATCTTGATCAAAAACAGTTTGGAATAACGAAGAAGTGATTCCTGGACCTACGCCACCTGTTACAAAAACTTGGTAACTTTTTCTTGTACTTGACGAAGCTGATGACGAAACGTCTTGTGAAACAACGTTAACTAATTGATTTAGAAATGTTGTCGTTGTTTTTATGTCGTTCGCAGTTAAATCTTTATATGAACTCATTTATCCCTCTTTAAATTCCTCTAGAGCTAATCGCTGTGTTAAATATTTGTACCTCTATGGTTTTTGATATACCACTATTTCTATGTCTCAATGTAACAAAAGTTCTTATAAAAGATTCAGACTTGACTTTATAGAAACTAAATGTTGAAGAACTGGTCAAACTTCTTTTTATTGCTAATGTTGGATTAATAGCAACCCTACTATTTGAAGTTGTTGATGGAGGTATTTCATATGAAGCTGTTCCATCTGGATATGTAAATTCAGCAACTTCACCACTAAGCAATAAAAGATTACTATCTAATAATATTTCAAAATTTCCTGATTGAAAATCTTCAGGGATTGATGTCTCATCTTCCATAGTTAATCTAAAATTAAAATCTTTAAGTGTTTGATTAATTGTACTTAGTTTTAAAACGTTATTATTAATTAAATTACTATCTCCAAAGAAGCTAGGTACAGGATAATAAAGTGCACCACCAAAAGTTGCAGGTGATAAACTCAAACATCTGTGTTTCAAAGCCTGAGCTCCATTTGTTAAACCTTCAAAAATAGGAGTATTCTTCTCTATTTTTTCTTTACCAACGGTTCTTCCATATTGTTCAATAACTGTATAGTCGACTTCGTCATCGCCTAAAGCAAATTTAACAATACTAAAACTTCCATCATTATTTGCTAGAAATTCTCTTCCTTTTCTAGTCAAAACAGCATCAACGATAATGTTGTTTGTACTGTGATCTAAAAATCCCATGTTATGTCTCCGAATTATTTATATAGTAATTATAATGGTAAGAAAAAAAATGTTTATTTTATTCATTTTTCGTCAAAGAAAAACTTAAATTGTTAGGTTCAAGATAAGGAACACCTAACGAATCATTAGACGTCGACACATCTTTAATGGTTATATTTAACATTTTACTCTTTTGTAAGTCTGTGTTAACGAAATTAAATTTATAAGTTGGATTATCAGTTTCAGTAGTTGAAATAAACTTTTTAGGTGCCTGACTCCCTTTAAAAGTTTTGTACACGTCAGGCGTAAAGTAAACTGTCATTCTATTCTTTCCTGATATTTTCATTGCGTCCTGTACAGTATCGACATTTAAAAATAAATTAGGGTAAGGTCTAGGAGTTCCTGAAGTTACTACTAGCTGTGTATCAACTTTTCTGTTTTTATTATTGTATTTTACTCTAAATTGCGCACTTAAATTTGATATTAAACCATGCGCATCAGCACAGCCCACAGCATATATTGCCTCGCTTTTTTTATTAAATTCATAATCAATACAGTTTGTCAAAGCATATGTTTCACCGTTTTTAGACAAACGTATATATTCTTTTCTACTTGGGTATTCACGCTGTCTTACCTTACCTATTGTGTCATCAAAATCATAGTATTTTATTAATTGAAAGGGCTCATTAATTGAATTTCTTCTAAACACCTGAAAATATTTTATATCTCCTTGCGGATTTGGTGGAAATTCCCATGATATTAACAATCCTTTATTTTTATGATCATATTTGAATTTTACTGATTGAGGCGGTTTGGGAGACTGATTTTCAAAGCAAGATTTGATAACTGTTTTTCCTTGTGAAGCAATGACAAAAGAAGCTCTTAAAAATTGTCCTGAATCTGATATGCAATCATACTCTACCAAAAATAAGTTTCTTACTTTATAAATATATGTCCCACCATATGCAACATCAACATCAATAAATTCTGTAAAATTCAATCCTTTAATTACAGGATCTAAAAAAGTTACTTGATCTCTAATGACTTCAACACGTTCAATTAGATATCCAATATGAACGACACCAGCAATTATGCCTTCTTCATCTTCTCCATTTCTAGCCTGAACTAAATCATCTAAAACTTCATAGTCGTAAAGATATGTTGAACCTATTTGTGTTTCAAAGTCACTTCCTTGCATGGTTTCAGCTTGTATAGAGGTTATAACTGAATCGTACACATCTTTTGTAATTCCTTTATAAGATCTTAACTCATCTTCATATAAAGACGTCCTAGAATCTAAACTAGCTTTAATGATTTTATCAAAACATAAATTACTAAAAGCCAACGAATGACTTAAAGCTCTGATTTGATTCATTAATTCTTCTTTGTCTGAAAGTTTATTTACATTTTTTTGACTAAGTAATTTTAAAACTTCTGAAAATAAGTCTTTGTCTGATAGCTGATCATTTTCTTTTAACTCTTCTATCATTTCTCTAACTTTTTTTGTACGACTTCTTTTTCTAGGGTCAACATTCCTTATATCATTATCAATTTTAGAAAAATTTTCAACAAATTTTAAATATTTTTTATCCAAACCTGTGTCTATTAACTCTGTCCCAGAATAATAGTAACTGTACAAACCCCCTTCAACAAGAATCTGATCTGGATTAATATCATTAATAATATCAGATATTTTACCTTTGAAACTAGGTCTATCGATAGTTCCACCTGACGTCAATGCAAATTTATTAATATCTACTAAATCAGCAGAAAACTCATCTGAAACATTGCCTGAATAATTCATCTTGATATATCTAGGTGGAGCTATATATCTAGATTTAAGATTAAATTTTGCTATGGCATCATTTGTGCTCAATATTTTTTCGTCTTGTTGCGCTAATGAAGGATTATTTCTACTTAGTCTTTCACTTTTTTCAAATCGATTGTAAACAAATTCAACGCTATTAGGATCTAAACTAACTTCAGGAAGATCGACAATTGTTAATGCTCTTGTTGGCGATGATTCATCACTTACAGCATAAGTTATATTTCTTTCACTAACATTTGTTGCATTTAATGTTATAGCAACAGATATATCTCGTTGTTGAAGAAATTGATATGTCTGTAGTGTTTTAAGCTCTTCTGCAGTTAGCTCTTTCATTTCATCTGACGTATATCCTTCGTCATACAATTCTTCTGTAGGCATAATTTTCTCTCTATTTAAATAAATTCATTCCGGCGATTGTTTGTGTTATTGTTGATGAATTATTTAAGACACTTTGCATTGCAGGTGTACTTAAATCTATAGGTGAAGATACTTCGCCAGGAATCAATACTTTAGTTGTAAGTTGAATTGTACAATAAAATTGATCTAAAAAGACAAATTGATTATCTCCAGGTGTGCTTAATTCATTCATGTTCAAATATAAAGAAAATACTCTATCAAAAGTTTTAGGTAAAATTGACCTATTTAGATATTTCCTAGGTGCAAAAAATATAGATCTTTGCGCTTCTGACTCAATTCTATTTCTTTCTTGTGCATAACTTAAATCATTCGTTTTTATCAAACGTTTAATAGGCTGTTCAAAAGCAGTAATGTAATTTTTTTCATTAAACCCGGTATCATAACCTCGTGATAGAGTTTTTTCTAATGCATTATTAAAATGGTATATGTCTTCATCGTAGTCTATCCCTAAAATTGCCTTGCAATACATTTTTAAATAATAATCATTTAAATGATTCATAATTAAATCATTTTTTTCTGTATTAGTCATATTTTCATTTGAATCTTCTGATGACATATTAAATATTTGTCCTGCAGACATACGATGTATATTCATCGTGTTGTCAACATGATAAAATCTGTGTGACTTAATAAAATCTCTTAATTTAACATTTGATTTAGCTAAGTTTGAATGTATATCTCTTACTTTCGGATGATCAATATTTTCAATAATAAATTTACTGGTGTCAAAAAAGAAACTTTTGACTGAAACTTCTTCACCTGACATCATGTTTTTTCTAAACAAATTAATTTTAATAATAGAATTTCTATTCAAAGACTTTCTTAACTCTCCTTTTTCCGCCCCAGTTAATATTATTCCTGATGTATCTTGAATATTTGCGATTTGATCTTCTCTAATTGTACTTAACATATTATTAGTAATACCAACATGTAGTATGTATTTTTTTGCTGTTAAGTTAAGTTCTTCTTGAGTTGATGACGTAAATTTATTTCTAGGGATTTGACCTGGTGAGTATTCTTGATTATAAGAGAAAAATTTACGCATACAAGCTATTTGATTATCAGTTATATCTTTACCGCCTGGTAGATAAAAATTATTTTTTGATGGATACATTATTTTTAGTAAACTAACAGCATTTAATTTAAACTGATCAATATTGTAATAATCAAAGAATTTGTGATTTTGTAAGTCATCTGTTAAAGAGTTCAGATATGAAGATGCTGTCAAAGTTTGATTATCATCAGATTGTGATACTCTGTTTTGATCTCTTACTTTTTTAAAGTAACCTTCTATTTTATTAAAAGCTGAGAGTGCAATGACCATGCCTTTGTCATGAAATTCTACATGTCCTAAAGCAAAATCTCTAATTTTTTTAACGTTATCAAACACTAATTTATAAACCGGTTTAGATTCGTCATTATACTTTGCCGGTTCCGGATCTAATCCTTTTAGTGCGTCATACATTGCTTTAAATTGATCAATATTGTAATGTATTGATATTACTCTCTTTTTTTGATGTTTTTCTTTATCTTTTTCCTCGCCCAATCCTGTTGTTTTAAAGCAAAAAGATAGAGATGTTGCAAATAGTCTTACTGTTAAGAAATGAAGCAAATAAGCTCGAGCAAGTGATGTTGATCCGTATGCAATATCTGAAGTTTTATTTAAAAAATCATCTATATTTAAAAAATTGGACAATTCAGAAAATTTATTAATAAATTCTTCATCATAAGAAAATGAATGTCTTAATAATTGATTGTTCGTTGCATCACTAATACTAAACATTCTTTTAAAAGGCTGATTAATTTTTGTTACTGTCCAGCTTCCTCCCACATTATATTCTGTATCAGATTTTGAAGGTACACTTAAATCTATTGTTTTTGGTGTGCCCATTTTTTGAGTTTTATCTTCCGATGATGCATCCCATATATATTCTAAGTTTCCTTCATCACCATCATATGTGCGTTTTTTATCTTTCTTTAAATCTTTATACACAGCATCTAAAAATACTTGATTTAAATTTGACTGTTCACCTGCATCATCATCTTGATTTCCTCCCCCAACTGTGAGCTGTGTTCCAGGTATTAATTTATCATAATATCTTGTGAAAAGATAATCAAAAACAGATCTTCGTACATAATCGTAATAATCTGTCGAAGCTTCTGTACTAGTATTTATTTCTCCTCCATAAAAAGCTTGCTTATTGTGCACTTTAATCAATGCTGCTTCTCTAAAGTCATTTCCATTATTTGATTTAGAAATAAAAGACTCATTATTTATAAATGTATCTACTAATTCATCAGCAACAACCATAGAATCCAGCAAGTTGTCTGCATACATGTTAAAGAATTGACGTGCGTCTCCTAACTTTATATTATGATGCAAAACTAAAGATGCTATAAACGTTTTCTTATTAATTTTTTTTGATACACCAGCATAAGTTAATGCTATTGCTTCCATTAGTCTAGTATCTGAAGTAGTATTTAAAAATCTTAAATCTTGAATCATTTCAGCAAGATTATCAAAGAAATTAGTAAAATAATCTTCGGGTATATGAGAGTATTCAGACAGATTTTTAACTGCATAATTATCTTTAAATTGTTTAGTCATGTTTGTAACAGAAGACTGGACATGTGAATACACGTCATTAATTTTATCTCCTGAAAAATCATCCAATGAAAATGCAAATTCTCTCAGAGATTGAATGTTGTCATCTCCTATTGCACTAGTTTCATCTTTATGAATAATTCCATTGTTATCTGCAATTAAAATTGTTTTATCATCATGATTTTGATATACTAATTTAGAAAAATCTGTTGTATTTATTATTGATTCTGTTATGTTTGGATCTGTTGAAAAATTTATGTCTATTGATTTGTCGAAATATTTCATTACATCTTTACTAGTATTGATATTTGTGCTTTTATTGTTATAAATTTCTGATGAACTAATACCATCTGGGTGTAAATGATTTTCGATCAAATTAATTTGACTATCTTTGTCATTGTCTGTATCATTGGTATTTTTCCCAAAGCTTATAGTATTTTTAATATCATAGACTAAAGGAATAAGTGCTCTCGTAATTTGTGTATAACTATTTATATCTAATTCCTTATCAAATAGGTAAGGAGAAAGAATAGATATCGCTGACGTTGGATCAGTTTGTGATTCTTCTAAACTGCTATTTGTAGTATAAGAGTTATTATTGTAAGCATGCTTTAAAAAACTTTCATACTTCATCTTTCTGCTATGATCTAAAAAAGATTTGATCGATTCAACAACTAGCCCGTTTGCCTCGTCTAAATTGTCATTATTATAAATTTTATATTCTTTACTAGTAATCATCCCTGATCCAATTGCGTGTATTGCTTTAACTAGCCTGGCAATATTCGCACTTGTAGGAAGATCTTGGACAAATATATTTGACAGAAAATTATTAAAATCATTAATTGACAACCCTAGGTCGTTAAACACTCTTTTGAGATCTGAATCAACTATGTCACTATTAACAACAACGTCATCGTAAAATGAATTTAAGAAAGAACCTCTACCTTCTATTTTTTTTTGCAAAAGACTCATAATTGATTTTGCAAAATTTATTAAGATGTAGTATCTTAATACAGCTAACACATACGGATTATTAGAGTTACCTTTTATAAATACAGCAATGTTTGTTCCTTTAGACTTTCCATTGTTTTTTAAAGATTGCACAATCTCTTCAATAGAAAATGTATCGTCTAAAAAATTATAAGAAATATCTCTCATAAACTTAGTTTCTTGATCTAAATTATTTAAATCATTAATAAACGTCCGTACGTTTGTGTAAGGACTATTTTTATATCTGTTATTAGTAAAGCTTTTATTAAATATATTAAATAGTTGCCGTGTATTTTTACCGCATATTCTTTTTACGTGAGTCTGAATTTCTAAAAGTTTGTTAGCGGGTGTTTCTTTCAAGTCTAAACTTTCAATAATTTTACTTAAGTCACTAGTTGATATTGATCTAGGATCATTTGCCTCTATAAAAGAAAAAAGAGGCTTAAATTCAGTCATTCCAATAACTTGTGGAAATTCTTCGCTAAACCCTTCAGCGTTTAGCTTTTCTTTAAGTCTATAGTATGTAGTATTTGATGGATTATCAGAAGTGCTATCATATGTATCATTAGAATTTGGTATTGTGTCATAAATAGTTGGTGCTACTTCTTCTAAGTATGTTTCTAATGTTATTCCTAGCTGCTCATGTATTACATCTTTATCTATAGGCAAGTCTAATTCTTCTTCAGATTCTTCTTCTTGTTCTTTTTCCTCTTGCTCTTCTTTGTAATCTGCTATTGCTCCGGGATCAGGAATATTGGCTGGATTTCGTGCACTTTCTCCGCCTCCTTTGTTTAGAGGGTCGTAGATTTCAACTTCATTGTAAAATTCTTCTGTTTCCCCTACAGTGTCAAAAGGATCTTGTTCAACTTCTGGGTTTAAATCTTTTACTTCTTGAGAAACATATGTTGAAGATGTAGGAGGTGGTTCATAAGCAGGATCCGGACTAGTTTCTAATGCAACTTCTGTATTACTAATAACTGCAGTATTTGTTTCTTCTTCTTCAGCATTGATTCCTGACACTGTTAATTTTCCAGGTTGGAAACTAACATTGCTGTCAAGGGTCGTTAAATTAAATCCGCCCATTTTATATTATCCTATTTTTTATTTTTAATTAAGAATTCATCATCAAATTTATTAACTAATATTGCTTCGCCTATTTTATGACGTTGCGTATCAATTTCACCTGACTCATAAACAGCTTGTGCATAATATTCAATTCTTCCTAAATAATCAGAATTTGTATAATCTAAAAAATTATATATTTCATTTTCTTTATCACAATGTGCTGATCCTACAGGATAATACTCGTCATCTTTTTTTGCACTAATTATAATAAAGTCTATATCCTGCAATGATCCTGCAACTTTAAACGTTAAAATAACATTGTGATAAGGCGACACATATGTATCAACAAATACAGCTGAAAATTCTCTTCTAACATTGGTATTGAAAGGAATATTGATAATATCTCCTGTATAATCTAAATCAATAAAATCTGATTTAATTGTGGACTTAGCTAAAGATTTTGCGCGATCTGCTGGTTCAATCGATCCTCTTTTTAAACGTCGCTTACTAAAGAATTTAGATCGATCTTTTTGACTAGTAGCATTTTGTCTGCTACTTCTTTTAATATCTGCTAATGCTGATCTTCTTATTGAAGAAAACTTATTAACGACTTCTGATGCATTTGCTAAACTATTAGCATTAGACAAAACTTTAGATATTTTATCTATTGTGTCTTTTGTTGATATTTCGTAAGGTTCAATTTTTATTGCATATTCGCAATTCTTTTTAACTGAGGATCCTTCTAAATTAAGATTACCAGTTATTATAGGTTCTCCTTCTTTAATGTCCCCTAAATGAAAACGTCCACCATCTGTCTTATTAATTAAAGTAATTGATGCGCCACCTTGTACGTTTGATGCTTGCTTAATCTTTTTTAGATCTTCGGTAAATGTTTCGCCTTTTGCTGATAGCTTGTCAATTAAATCGTCAGCTATTGTTTTTCTTTTTTCTAATTTAAGAACAGGAACACTTTTAATTTTTTGTTGATCACTTAAGGCTTTAAGAGAATCTACGTTTGTAAATACGTTTTGTAAGCTGTTTATATTTACTGTTAAATCATTATTTTCTATTTGATCTGACACACCCAATTTTGGCTTAAATATGTCTGTTTTTTCCTCAAATTTTTCTCTAATACAATTAGTACTTACATGTTTTGTACCTCTTTTTAAAAGAATTTCAGCACGATATTCATAAGTGGTACCGTCAACAACGCCTCTATCAACAAAAGAAACCATTCTATCTAAACTAGGCTTTTTAATTTGGACTCTATTATCATCATTAGGATCTCTGACATATTCCATTTTTTGCATCTTATTAGGACTATTAACATTACTAACAGATTTTCTTAAAAGTTTTACACTATCTGTGTCAGGAGGTAGATGTCTAATTTCAACTTCAATTGACTCATTAGATTCTACATTTGTAACTGCTGCTTCTAGAACGACATATCTAGAACTATTTGCCGGGTGTGCCATTAACGAAACATCATTTGAAAAATTTGCGTATTCTATGCTGTCTTCTTTTCCAAATATTTCATATGTCATTCGATACAAACAATCTAAGTTGTGATACTGATCGATTTTTTCTCTATTTGACGACTTTGCTTTGACAGTTCCTTCTAATATTAGCGAATAATTTAAAGATTGAATACTTTTTGATGGTTCTAGGACTTTTCTATAAATTTTGTATCTTATATCATTAGATGACTTATTAAAAACTTCAACACGCGCAAAATTTGCGTGTCTATTTTTCGTCACACTTAAGCTCGGCATAAAATCTGGTATTGATGTTTGCTTGTCAATAATGTCTAATGCATTTAGTGTAAAGATTTTATCCATAAGGACTAAACCTTTTCTATTAATACACTTAAAAACAAGATTTACTTTTTCACCAAAGAGATGATCATCTTCTAAAACATAATTCATATAAATCAGTGTTTTTCTATTAATTTCTTTTTGTGAATAAACAAATGGTTTTTGATTATTTTTGACTTTTTTATTTTTTCTTCCTGTAATATCAAAGCTTCCTGTGCCTTTAATTCCTGTTCTTATAGAACGATTACCGCTACCTACAGCTCGATTAACTAGATCAAGCCCAGGTGGTTTTGTGTTATCTTTTAAAGATTTAGAAACGTTAATTTTATCTAAAGTTGTTCTTTTCTTACCAGAGCTTTTAACACCTAATTTTGGTTTTGTACCTCGATCAACATTTTTTACAGAACGATGTGTTGGTACGCCTTCAAAAAGAACAGCGGGATCTTGTTTTTTAAGATATTGATTATTTAATAAAACTTCTGTGGACTGATTTTTTATGTTATTGTTTTTAATATCCGGATTATTATTAATATTATTTTGACCGGTATTTGTTATATTACCGCCTATGTCGATATTTGAAATATAAATAGGGGACGACATGTCAATACCAGGATTGTTAGGCTTACCTAGTTTATAAGACTTTTTATAACCAAATATTTCATCATCTGATTTATCTTTACGAACAATATTTTTTACTTTTTTATTAGATATTTTTTTTGTATAGTCGATTTTTTTCTTTTTAATCGTTTTAGCTTTATTCAATAAAACAATATCACGTTGCACTTTTTGAGCTTCATGAACATTATTTAATATTATATCTTTTTTAATTTTTTGCTTAACTTTGTCATTAGATCCATATTTTCCTTGAAATTTTCTGTCAGAATTAGATCTTAAACTATTTTCTCCTAAATTTTTATCTCTTCCTTTTGAATTGTTAATTCCTTCATATCTTTCTAATTTTTCTTTACGCTTTTTAATTCGTTCAACAGTTCTAGAATTTTGATTAATTTGACCAGGTAGCATTCCAAACTTATCTAAATGTTCTGTTGATGGACTTAAACTTGATTCATTAACAATCGTTGGTTTTTTAAGTTGTAAATTATTTTGTATTTCCATTTCAAAAGTAAAGTTCTTATTTATACTTTCTTTTAAATCTACTCTTAATGGAATTAAAAATTCGTATTTGTTATTTTTATTAAGAAAAACAACAACATGCTCATTAGTCTCATTAGGCGTAAGAATTAACTTTCTATTATTTTTGTTTATAACGCTTTGATTAAATTTAACTCGAATAGGCATTAATTATTTTCTCCAAAATTCTATCTTTAGTCAAATACCAAAGTAAATAAATTAATAAAAGTAGGCATATTACCAACACCGTCTTTAACTTTGCCCACAAAAAACACATGTTTGTCAGGTCTATTTTTGTCTGAATTATCTCTAAAAGTTCCGAAATCAATAACACTTAACTTTTCCAAGTAGTTTTCATTATTTTCTGATCTAATTTCAAAACATTGAGCAAAAATATTGTTTGATAATGTTGTATCAACAAACTTAACTGATTCTCTTGGGTATCCTATGTTTGGATTAGTATTTTGTTTAGCAGCATTAACAAAAGAATCTTCTAAATTTCCAAATTGACTTAATAAATCTTTTTCAGATTCTGTATTTTTATTTTCTAATGGTAACTCACCGATATCATTAATTAAGTCTTGAAAAGTTATTATTGATCGATCATTTAAATCATCATAAAGGCTTACTAATTTATTATCTGAAGATCTAACAGGCGGCAAAAATTGGAATTGTGGTAAATGATTCAACCTTTTGTCATAAAGGAAAGGTTGCATTGCGTCTATTTCTTTAGAGTTTTTATTAGGTAGATTACCAAAAGGCGTTATGTTGTCAATTACAAAATCAATATTTTCTTCTGTTAGATCAAAAGAAAAATCATTAACATCATTAGGTTTATAAGAACCAAGTAGCTGATGTCTATTTAAATTATCAATTGCACCTGTTACCATTGTTTCTGCTAACGTTGTAAAATTGCTATTGTTCGCTAAATTATAATTTCCGTTATCATCTCTGAGAAATATTCCGGAATTACCTGCAATATTAATTTTAACATCAGGACTTCCTAGTAGTCTACCTGAATCATCATACTCTAAAAATATTTTATCTGCTGGTAAGCTGACTGCTTCAAAAAGTATTCTATCTCTAGCATCTGTAGAACCACTCACTACATCAGTTTCGTAAAACGCTTGCCCATCTGTGAAAGATGCAAATTCAGGTCTAAAATTACCACGCCCAAACTGTCGACGTCCTTCAACAGTTATGATCGTATCCATTATTCTCTCTTTTTTGTTTAGTATTCCCATAATTTATAATTATACCCTGCTAAAAAAACTACGTAATAGTATTTGGAAGTGATGTTGCTTTCATTATTAAAGGTGGGTAACCAATAGCAGCAGAAGCTTTTCCCCAATTAAGGTCAATACCAGTACTACTATTAGACTCTGCCCCAAAATAATATGTATAAGAAGTTCCAGAGGTTAGACCGGTAAGAATCCATTTAAATGTTCGATATCCATCGTCATTCTCATCTCCATCAAAAACTTTTACATCTGTATTTGAAATAGTTGTCCATGTAGATCCATTTGTTGATAATGCCATAAACAAGTCAGCGCCAGCACCAGTTTGTTCAACGTAGACACTAAATTCTAACTCAACGTTTCCTGTTGAAGGTGCATCAAATGTTATGTATGCCTTTCCAGAAGTGATCCCTTCTATAAAGTTAAAACTTGTAGGCACATCAAAGTCTTCTGCATTTACTGTATTAAAATTTCTAAATGATAATATGCTTCCCGGGCTGGTTAAATTAGTTAAATGAGTAGTCCCTGAGACAACTAAATCACCTGTCACTAAAACAACACCTCTATTAGAAGTATCTTTTGATCCGGCAGATCCAGATAACATAATTTTAACATCATTACCATATCCGGAAACTTCTGATGCTGATGGGGAACTGTCAAATAGTTCATGTCCTATTATTATTGTATTGTCATTACCATCAATAAAAAATGTACCATAATAATCATCTGTATTAACTTCAAAATCAACATCAGCTCGATTTGTATTAAACTCAGTTGCACTTGAATATGTGGCATTTTTATTTGAAGATACAAAAGAACTAACTTCAGAACTAGCATTTAAAGCCAATGTACTATCTAGTGAAAGTAAGTTGCCTCCCGTGTATATGCTCCCAGAAGCAGCAAAATCACCCGCTGCTAATGTAACCCCTCGTGTTGAACCATCTTTGGAACCGATTGTTCCTGATAATAATACTTTAACATCTGTTCCGGTTTCTGTAAGTTCAGACCAATTAGGATTTATATCTATTGCACTACCTAAAGCAACAGCGTCCTCTCCAGCATCTACAAATATTAATCCATAATCATTATCTCCATTGACTATAAAATTTCCTGTTGACTGTCTACTATAATTAAAATAAGCTCTTCCATCTTCATAAAAAACCTGATTAAAAGTTCCGCCTCCATTTTTAGTTCCAAAATAAGAATTTGAATTATCAGAGTCGTAATCTAAATGAACAACTAAATTACTTTCAACATCTAGTTCACCAAATATTCTAACTGATTTGTCTTCACTAACAACAAATATTTGCTCATAACCTCCCGTGCCCTTATAAATGGAAAATGATTGATTTGAACCTGCTCCATCATAACCAATCCAAACATTAACATTGTTATCTCCGACAACAGAAGTTGTCCCATCTATAGACCTAATTTCCATTGATCCGATCGATGAGATTTTTCTTTTTGCGGAAGTGTCTCCTGCTATATACAAGTTTCCGGAAACTGTTGTGTCACCTGTCATTAAAACAACACCTCGGGTCGAACTGTCCTTAGAGTCATAAGTCCCAGACAACATTATTTTAACATCGTTACCATAACCCTTTGAAAGAAGCTCTGAAGCTGCTGGGGTTGAATCAAAATCTTGTGCGCCTATTATTACAGTATCGTCGCCGGCATCAACAAAGAATGTACCTTCATAGTTGCTTGTATGCACTCTAAAGTCCATATCATCATTGTCCACGTTAAACGTGTTGTTTCCTGCATTAAAAGAATTTCTAGAATACGTTCCAGCCTGATGATCTCCTAAATAATGAATTATATTATTGTCTGCGTATAAATTAAGGATATTATTACTGTCAATGTCCAAAGATAATCCACTTGAAGAGCTGAGGTATACTTCAGAATCGCTATTATTATCTAAGACTATTGTTCCGCCTGTATTTAATCTTAAGTCATTATTATTTGTTATAAAAATATCTCCGGCAGGAAACGTTGTTGAAAAGTTACTACTTTCGACATTCATTATTATTTGCGAGCCTGAATATATTCTGAAACTTGAAGTTTTATCTCCTCCATCATCAATTTGTGCCCATATGCTTCCAGATGACTGGACTTTTAAATTTGTGCTATTTGTGACAAGAAATGGATCAGTGTTGGTTAAATGTACATCCCCAGAAACTTTAATTTTATTAGGCACAGATAGTGTTGTCCCGTCAAATAATAACAAAGACTCTGCTTGCATTGTATCTGGGCCCGTGGCTGTCAGTATTCTATTAGCTGCTCCATTAGACATAAAATCAGAAACATCAACACTGATTGAATTTCCCCCTACATCTATTCCTGTTCCAGATCCAACATTAAGTGTAACATCTCCAGTTAACCCTCCTCCTGTTAAACCATTACCAGCAATTACACTTGTTATATCTCCTGATGCTCCACCTCCAGAAGATTCTATTGTCACCTGACCGTTAGATCCTGTGGCAATTGTTATACCTGTACCTGCAACAAGATATGGCAAACCATCTTTTGTTTCTTGAATCGATCCTTTGATTTGTCCCGTGACAGTTAAATTACTATTTTTTCCTGAAGCTAGTCCAATTTGAACGTCGCTAGGAAATGTAACAGTGTCAATATTGATGCCATCATTTTTTCGAACTATATAATCAGCTTTATTTGCATCAGCTAATTTAATAGTTTTTCCTCTAATTTTTTTCTTTGCCATTAGTCGTTACCTCTAAGTTGATACAACTTCTAAAATACTACTAGGTAAACTTATATTATCATAATCTCTATTTCTAGGTGTTTCATCATCAAAAAACGGAAGTGAAGAAGTTGCATATATGCTCAGATTTGATGATTCATACGTATTATTTATGATTTCATTTTCATTCAAATAAACATATTGGTCATTATCATCATCATCTAAAACAAATCTAATTCTTAGCGGTCCATCAGAAGTAAAACTGCTACCTACTAAAAACCTGCTATCCTGTGCTTGTTCTAACATATCTGCTCTTTGACCAAATTTATCACCTCGATATATATTTTTGGTAAATTGTGGTAATGCATTAATAATACCATATTTAAACCCTTTTGGACGATGTAAACGTGTAGTGCCATTAACAAATTTAAACATGTTTCTTTGGCCGGATCCAAATGAAAAAGCAGCAAATGACGAATTAAAAAATCATTTTTCTAAATCTGCGTCAGTTGTAACATCTGTTCCTAAAAAACTAAAATTGGAGCGATTAAATAAATTTCCTGTACTATCATTTTCTGCTCCTACATGATAAAGATAAATTTTTTGTGATATTTTTTTAGCAGAATTATGATAACGAGGTTCAAAAGGAAATATTGCATGCCAAGAATTATGAACAAATTCTCCAGAACTTACTGTTGTAATAGACCCTAATCTAATTCTTGGATCAGACAACCCTATTGCTGTTCCATCTAACATCTTATAACCATCAGCTTTAAACATAGATTCAATATCAATTAACACAGAATCATAATATCTCTGTTGTCTATTATCAAATCCTCTAAATCTCTGCAAAGATCCGCTAATTTCATTACCGCCTGTCCCCACAATACTTCTAGCAACTGATCCAATGCCACCCTTAACATATGTATCCATATAGCTTCCACTGTATTCAGCTTCTGTTGCAACTAAAAATTGATCTAATGTTGGGTTATCATAATGAATTGCCTCATGGACACCTAAGGTTGTCAAGTTTTGATTTAACGTGTCATGAAATTCTTTATTTTCTTTAATTTGCGATCCGTATAATGTAATTTTTCCTGGTCCGTTAAAACCCATTCTATTTAATCTAACATCATCAAATACACCCCCAGCTGTTTTTAAATTTTCAGGTGGCGGATATTGAAAACCTATAATGATTTTATCTTGCGGAAACAAAACGTAGGGAGAATGATCATCCAGCGTTTCAGCTGCTGAAGGTGTTATTGGAAATGCCTCTTCTGTAGATGAAAAAGGTTGTAATCTCTCAGTAACTCCTTTATAAACTGAACCATGACCATTAACTAAAGCTCTAGAGGACTTATCTAAAGTATCTCTACCTCTACTAGAATATCTATTTTGCATCCATAAAGCTAGTTCAGTTACTGTCCCTTTTGTTGTGTAAACTCTCATTCTATTTGCAGGAAGTATTCCTGCAGTATGCCTAACATTACAAGGGACAATAAAACTTCCCGTTAAAGATGAACCTGATGTTTGACCGAAAGATGCTGTTTCTCTTTCAAATATTGCATCCCTCCCAGCGATAAGAGGACTATTTAAAACGTCTTGTTTTGTAAAACCTGATCCATTTGTAAGAGGGTTTGATGCATCAACATGATAATCAATAAGTTGTCCATATGTGATTAATTCTCTTTCATCTTTAACCAATGTAATTGTGCTACTATCGCCTCCTAACCCAAAAGTCCCGGGAATACTACTTGTTACTGTAAATTTTCCATATCGAAAACCCGATTCATTAGTAGGACTTCCAGATCCTGTAATTATTTCCCAACTTTTTTCAAATTTACTTTCAAATTGTCTTAACAAGAAAAAGTTATAGTTTCTAATTTCAACATTTGTAAAAATACTATCTGTAGAATTACCTATGCCTGACGGGTCTCCATATCCTGCTCCTAATCTATAACCATTTGTGTCAGTATCACCAGTACCTGGGCTATCACCTGTTTCTATAAGTGCGTTAAATTCAAAAACAACTTTTTCAACAACAAAAGGTGCATTAATATATTGACTCATGTCAATTATTTGACTCCCAGTTGCATGATATCTTCCATCAAAAGGAAAACCAAAAGTCGAAATAGGCCTCATTGTACTATTAAGTGTATCATTATTAAAAAGACGATAATCATTACCTGTTTGATCTGATCCTGTAGCTATTTTTGCAATACAACCATCAAATCCAATTTGAGCTTTTTTTACTATATCGATTAAATTTGATTCTGTACCATACGTCTGGTTCATTCCAAAACCTTGACCTATAGATTCCCATCTTTTAAGTATATGATTGTAATAACCCATATAAGGTTGTTTTACATCTGAAGTATCGGACTGATATAAGTAAGGACTAGAAGAATCATTTGATTTATTAGTATTTCCAAAGTATGTCGTCTCATTTGCTGTCATATCAATGACGATTTGTGTTTTGTCGTGAAGACGACTACTAAAACCAGGATAGACGTCTTCTGCAGTTCCTGTCATGTAAAATGTACTAGTTCCTAAATTAATTCTACTTTCATCAAATGGAGTAATATTGACAGATCCTGATAGAGCTTCGCCGTTGGCTATTAAATCATTTTCTAACCTTGACCCTATTAATACCCTATCACCCTTTAATAAGTAATCATCAGAGATACCCTTGACCAAACTTCCTGTTGTTACTATAACTCCAGAATTTGTTGTAGAATGTGCTGAAGCGTTTGATTTTAAGAGGGGATGAGAAGACTGATAAAGTCCTAAATGCGGATATTCAAGAAGTGTAGTATTTTCTTCAAATACAATTGTATTCCTATCATCAAAATTAATATTAAAATTTCCCATTCTAGAAGAATCGCCAGTTCTAGCGATAGTAGGATATTGTCCACTTACTGCATCCTTTGCTCTCAATGTTCTTCTAGGCGTATCACTAGTTATTCCGGAAAAAGTTGTTGTTGTCGTTGTTGTTACTTGGTATGGACCTTCTACAATTTCCATATCTATATTAGACTGTGCTGTAAGCGTAGCGCCACTAACACCTGATCTAGTATGTGCTGCAGCAAATTGTGTTCCTGCGCTTAAGCTATCGCCTGTTGTTAAACTACTAATTGTTGATTCTTCACCTAGTCTATACCATAATATTAGGTTGGGTGTGTATACACCTCCCATTTCTGAATAATCATTATAAATGCCACCATTATAAATGTTTTGAATTTGTGAGCTAGTGTATTCCTTACTCCACATTGCAAAGTCGACAAGGGCACCTTTTAGTTCAAAACCATCTAAAACACCTTGTTTATCATAAATGTATAAGTCAGTTATTGCCTGAGTTGTTCCTGACCCTGTGCCGAGTGCATTGGTTCCTGCACCCTGAGAAACACCGTTAACAAACAATTCTGTATCACCATTGTTCATGTCGCCGTCCCAAGTTATTGCGACATGAACCCATTCCTGATAATCTGCAATATCAATTGACCAATATCTACCGTACGCTCCTCCAGAATTAACTGCTCTAAAATATAACTGATTTGCTGTTTGGAACCAAACACCTCCATGCACTCCTGACCTTGTATCGTCATGATAAACATGTCTTACATCTGAGCTAGATCCGTCTAGTTTAACCCAAAAAGATACTGTAAATCCATTAACATTAATTGTTGATGTTGGAAAACCCGAAAGGGATGTTGTAGCCAATCCAAGTGTTTCATTCGTTGTATCGTTTGCTTTTATTGATTTGGCCAAACTTGTTGTTGTGCTTGTTGTAATTTTAGGCATATTCTATCCTCCTTTCAATCCACCAAATGCGATAGAATCTGTTCCTAGTGTTGTACTTCCTATTGTCGTAGAATCATAAACAAAACCTGACGTAGCAGATTGATATCTTGTGCCTATTTCACTCATCCTAGAGTAAGGTGCTTCTATTCCATTTCCATAAAGTAAATTTTTCATGCTATCATCTGTTCCTGCAAAATCATATTTGTTGTCTAAATATTCTTCTGATCTTTTGTCATTAAAAGGTTGCAAGGACCTCGTGTATAAACCATCGTAACTTATTGGTTTGAGCTTATTGTTTAAAAAAGTTTTTTGTTTTGAGTCATTATAAGGAATATTATTTACTAAGTTTAATTCTTTAACATCAATCTTGCTGTCTATAATAACATTCCCACCTTTCTTTAATTGTTCATTATCACCCATTAAATCACATGATATACCACTAAAAAATCCTCTGTGAATTATATCGCTACTTCCAATTAACGTATTTATCCTTTTCGGGCCAATCAATCCTGATCTTATTTCTAATATTTCAATTGTTGCATTTGTATCAAATTCGCTAGAATAACGAGATCCACTCAATGCTGGATAAATATAACTTTGCTCACTTTTTGATTTATTTATATAATTTTGATTGGAATATTCTTGCACTAAATCATCAAAAACCAAAAATTGATCATTTTTTATAATATGCTCTTGAATTCCGTACATATCAGCTTTCCAGAAAGGTGTAAATCTTTCATGAACTGTGTTTGGATACGGCATATTTCCAATATAAAGATAAGGGAGGTTATCACCCTGCGTGTCATTAAATCTTTTAACTGAAATTCCTTGTGAAGACTTGGATTCTAAATTTGCATCGATAGATAAAGCATCAACTGATGTTGATTCTCCGTATCTGTTATTGTTATTTAATGCAGGAAAAAACACATGTTTAACTCCTGACACATTTTGCGTTGATTGTTTAGATATTGTTATATTCCTTCCAACGCTTACACCTAAAGACGTAGTACTGTCTTCATTAAATTGCTTATCTTTTTGTGATACACTTTGATTATTTTCAGTAAGTTTATTGGTACCGATTACTATTGATGTTGTCATTTTTTACTTATCCAAATTGATTATCGTCACTAATATTTCTTGAATTTATCAAATATTGATGATTATAATTATATCTTATTTTATTTCTCTCCAAAATATGTGGCTCGATAACATAATTTACGCCTAAAAATACTGTTTCTAAAGGAACCAAGCTAAGCAAAAGATCAGTAAAACTATTGTCAAACCATGTAAAAAATTTAGTATGTGCTTCTAAATCTAATTTTTGCAAAAGATCATTAAAATACACCTCTCTCGCTTTTTCTAAGTCTATATAAGAATCTTCAAAAGCATCACGAGGATCGCCTAAATATTCATCAAAAACTTCTAAGTTTTCAAACATTTTAACAATATCTTCATTAAGAGCTTTAACTGCACTCAAATCTATACTAATTCTTTTATCACTATCATTTTTATCTTTTTCAGGTATCTCATATAGAGGTGCTTTAACTGAGTATATAGAATTTTCTAAATTCTTTTGCAATTCGTAACTTCTTACCCTTACCTTGTCATCAGATATTCTTTGATCAAAGTCATATGAAACACGTGTAAATTTAATTTGATCTGTTTTCAATATTCTTTTTGAAGCTTCAAACATTTTACCGGTAAAATTAAAATTATTTTGTGAATTGTCAAATATAGAAATTTCGCCAGAAGCGTTTGAACTTGTTGTTATTTGTCGTGTAACTGTATTATCTAAGCGTAGTTTTCCAAAAGAACCGGTTAATTTTGTCGTATGATTATAATTTCTTATAGGATCCTTTACAGACAAAGAAAAAGGATTGTTTATTCTTTCTTTGAAACCTTTTTTTGTGATTGCTTTACTATAGAATCTAATTCCACTTACTTGCCCAGAAAAATTTGTATATCTGGCTTCACTTTCAACTTGATCAGAATTTAAAAAACGAGGAGACTCAGTGATTGATTGGGATCCTATTAAGGCGTATGCACCACTTGCATTTAAAGTTGTGCCAATAGAATTAAAATAATTAGTTTGATTATTCTTTCTTGATTTTTCATTATAAAAACTTGATGTTGTAAAATAAACATTTTTTCTTCCGCTATCTAATCTTCCACATCTTAAAAAGAAACTACTTGATGGTGTATTTTTAATATCAACAGAATTATAAAATATATTGTCATCATTTCTTATTTTTCCAAAACTTACATACCACGGGTTACCATCAAATAGACTAGCACTAGTTATTTGCATTTCTAAAAAATCATTTTCAACAGAAGAAACATGAGGTTTAACGTAAAGCTTGATTTTAGAATTATTACCATCATTAATTGCAATTAGATTTGTTAAGACTCCTCCAGATGTTGAACTTGGTGCAGCTGTTCCTGTTACATGAAGTCTAACTAAACTTTGTGTTACATGGTGACTTCCTACGAATTTGTATATTCCTTCATAAGTGAATGATCCTGATGTCAACAAACCATCTGACACTGCATTAGATATTCCATGCGGAGGAAATATATTTTTTTGAACGTATGTTCCGTCTATATCGGGAAAACCGGTTTCAATTCTAGAACTAGATAAAAAAGGAGATATTAAATAAGGTGCTGAATTAATTCCGGAGGTACCTTTGCTTAAACCTTGCGCATCGATATCTGCTTTATCAGCATCACTTCTAACTGCAAAGGAACCACTTAAGTCAATAAATTTAATAACTTTCTTATCTTCTTTTCTTAAGTCACTTAAATAATGGTATCTAGAACCTCCGTATTCTTTTAAAGAAAAGTACTTATCAAAATCAATACCTAGTGTATTGAACAATGATTGAAATGATCGTCTTGTTCCTTTTTCCTTATAAATGTGTCTGATATTGATAAGGATTCTCTTCCAGATTTCATTTTGAAAATCATTGAGAGAATACACAGAAGTAGTTCCTGTGTTATTAATATTAATTCCATCTTGGAATTTATCAAAACTTATATTGCTATCAATGATATTAGGAAGTCTAATTCCTCTATTTTCAGCAATTAATTTGTAAAAATTTGGTGAAGAACCTTCAAAATCATCATACGATACATGAAGTATATCCGCCATAGCATCAATACTTATCTTTATTTCATCAAAAAACTTTGCCCATATAAGAAGAAATGACATTAATAGTTGCCCAGAACCTAACTTACCCGTATTAGGTAAATTACCGCCTACATAAGAATTTCCTAAACTTCCTGTCAAGTTAGAAAAACCTTCTTCTTGTTGTCCTTCTAGAAAATAATGTACTGGGACAAGTTTTGTAATTAAATTAGGATTAAATTCATCATAAAGTGATGCAGAAGTCAATAAGTTTGTATTTAAAGATTTTACATTTGAATTATCAGCAAAAAGTACTGGACAATCTGATAATTTTTCTTTTTTTATAGGAATAGTAGCAACTGACCCTGAATTTCTCATTGCTACACTGAAATTTGTTATTTGAGAATGCAAACTATTTCCTGAATAATCCAAAACAATACTATTACCTGTGTATGATCCTGCAGGTTCATTAAATTTCATATATAGTATTAAATCTAGATTATCTTCTGCATCTAAAAAAGTAGATGTGTATTGTGTATCTTGAATTTGTGTAATACCTTTTGCACCATGATAATAACGAAATTCATCAATTGCCCCTGACAAGGTTGTTAGCGGTAAAAAAGTAGTGCTATTAACATCATCATCTGTGTACGAACTTCCTGATCCAATTAAAAAGTCAGACAATTTCATTTCTAAGTTATCAAAATCTCTAAATGACGAAGTAACTTTAAGTTGGGAATCTATATAAATTTGTGAATTCTTCTTATTGTTGTCATAAACTGCAGATATAAACTTGAATTCACCTTTTTTTAATGAAGTGGTAATTGTCTCTGCATTAGACCCGCTAATCACAGTAAAACTTAAATTGCAATTTGTTGCCGAATCAGATGACCCGCTTAAAGATATAGAAAATCCTGCACGACTAGTATCAATAAGTTGACATACGATAGATTCTTGATTTGATTCTTCTGGGACTCTTAACCAAAATTCTGTAGTAAAACCCCTTTTGAGCGGAGAGAATACAGGATTATTGGTTTTCTTTTCATTATCAGTACTATATAAATACCCAGACAAATCTTTGATGGCTATGTGTTGATTTGATGCTGATATGAAATGAATAAAACCTTTATTTTTTGGAAATTGATCATAAACATAATTTTCATAACCTGTTCCGTCATTTTTAAAATCTTCAATATCAGATTTTCTCTGATCAAAAGGAAACTTATTGATGACTCGATCAAATGCTATATTTGTTTTAGAAACAGCAGAATCAAAAAAAGTATGATTTTCAAATTTAGAAAAATCAATATTTAATTCTCTAGTTGAATATATTTTTCCAAACTTCGAAGTTTTTGATGATTGCCCTGATCTAGAGGTACCTCTTTTAGATTCAAATAAAAGATCATTGTCAGATTTAAAATCAAAATCTGAAAAAGCCTCATCACTAAAAAAATTCTCATTTCTTTTAACTGAAGGATCAAATAATTTTGTATTTCCTAATGTTAAACTCTTTTTCATTACTTTTATCCTTAATTGTTAATAATAAATTTCCCAGAAGCATCGTTAACAAAAAAGTCATTATCAAAGTCTCTAATTAGAAATTCAAACTTATATGCTCTTCCCGGAGTTAAACTATCCATATCAATCATAAAAAACATACCGTCAGAGTCAGAAGATAACCTGGTAGAGTTTCTATTCGTATCAAATGGAATTACTACTTCATTTTTTTGTACATCAACAACTCTAAAATACATGTTATTGTATACTTCAGATAATTTTTCTGTAGGTAATTTTTGAAATATAACTTTTTCATTTCTATTTTCAACAAAAACTCTAACTTTCACTCTGTCATTTTTTCTATAATTTGATTTAAGATTCTTACATGTTACAAGAATTCTTTCTATCGATCCATCATAAGAACTTCTAAAAGGAGATTCAATAATCAAAGATCCGGTTAGATAACCTATTGTTAAATCATTTGATGACCATATTTGTGTAAATGAAGCTGACCTGGCTGACTTTGCATTATGAATTAAGTCAGCATGGTATTCGCTAATTGCAAAAGATGCTGAATATATTCCAGTTTTAAAATTATTGCCCACTTTATGTTGTGATACAGAATGCGTACTAGCATATGAACCAGATTTGAGAATTAATTTCATGCAATCCAAACCAGATACTTGCGTTGCACTAGTGCCTGAGAGAATATTACTTCTTACGCCTCTATGAAAATTATTTAAAAATAAGGATCCGGTAACATCAAAAACAAAATTTCTATGATTATCTAATATGCTATCATCATATTTTACTATCATTGAAGGTCTGTCATAGATATTTGACGCATTTATTGATCCAAATCTTTTTACAAAATATGTTTTTGCATCAGTTTCATACGATCCGGAATATGCAATTACAAATCCATGATTAGTCATCTGCCCTGAGAGGGAAGCAGATACCGCGGTAGTTATATCAAGTTCTAAATCTTCTTTTCCTGTCGCAAAATATTTTTCTGCAGTTAAATTAACAATACTTGTTCCACTAGGTCCAGCTAAACTCCCACTAATATAAACATCTAAATTACTAGAGCCTAAACTTCCAGAAGCACGTGCACCTGATATATCCCATGCATTTGCTGATCCATTTGAATATGATGCAGTTATAAAATTTGTAGCGCCAACATCAGCAAAATTAACTATATCCCTTCCTTTACCTTCATCAAAATTTTTAGCTAAAGGCATTGCGATAATCTTAAAATTAGCAGGAGTTGTTTGACCCCCATAAACGTCTTTAAGCTTTAAAGTTACATTAAAAGAATTACTATCAATGTCTATTTCACCGTTATTAATTAATGTTTGTATAGGACCGTAATCAAACTTAATTAATAATCTAGAAAATTCAATAGGTGACGTCTCTCCTGATATTGTTGATTCATCATAAAGCTTGAAAAGATCTAATGTCCCAGCCAAACCTACATTTGCATCAGTCGCTCTAAATGTATTATTGATTATTCTATTAGTTATATATGTGTCTTTACTTCCTGAAATAATTCTATACATTATAAAACTGCTCCTTTAATATCAGCTTCAGGATATCTTACTTCAAATATCCCGCCTGTGGGTGGATAAACTTTTTGTCTTCTTGTGTTTTCATTTGGGCTAAATGATACATTTGAATAAACCCTACCTTCTTGTGACCCTCGTTTATTTATAACGCGAATACCGGCTAAAGATTCAACACCTTCTGCGTTAATTATCAAATTTGTCAAATCGGTTTTATTGATCGGCATATCAATATGCATATTCTTGGTATCTAAATAATTTCTTAAAAATAAATTACATCTAGATATTACTTCGTTACTGTTATATCCATTTTCTACAGATATAATATATTCGATCGATATATTTGTAATTGCTGCGTCGACAATATCATAACTGTCAGATATCAGCCTGTATTGATTAATATAAAGTGCAATATTATCTTTGAGTGTATCATTGGCTAATGTTAACTTTTCTCTATTATCTCTACTTACAACATGTATTAATACGCTATTGGATACTGGATTTTTTGAAACACCAACTCTGTAGACTTTTCCAAATTTTGCTGGCATTGTGTACACTCTATAAAGTAAATCTTGGACATTTACAATTCTTGCTTGACTAGACTTAGCACTAAATGCTATATTTCTTAATTCTTCTAAAGACGGTCTAGATTCTCCACCTTTAGCGCTTCTAGGATTATTAACTATTAAAGAGTTAGTCACAGAATTTTGAATAATTGGTGAAGTATTAATTTTATATTCCATAATTGCTGTTTTAACTGTATTGATCGATCTAGGCGTAACATTGTGATTAACGCCTCCACCATATCTATATCTTACAGTTAACGTAGTATTTTGGGGGGATATCCCTAAAGTTTTTGTTTCTAATAAATTACCTGGATCTACTGCATTAATTTTAAAATTCAAACGTTCTCCATAGAGAGGTAGTGCATAGTCTGTCGGGTCTTCAATTACTTCCTCATCTTCGTATTCTGATTTCCCTGACCCAAATCTAATTTTAGACAAACCGGTTTCATAATTAACTTCTGTAATAAATCTTCTAGGCGCTGGATCTAAAGTCAAACTGAAGCCTGACTTGTCTTCATCCTCCTCTTTGTTAGGTATTGCATTAAAAACAATATCATGAGAAAGATTATCTACTTCATAGTATATGTTTCCTTCGCTGTCTTTTACTGATAATATCTCTGTGACGTCTGAATTACTTAAAGTTATTGTTCTAAACGGAACATATGTGCCTAATGTGAAAGTTTCTGTATTGGTTTTCCCGCTCGATACAACAGCATTCCTTTTTACCAAGTAAATTGTCGGATTATTTTGACCATCAACAAAGTCAACAACATATTCTGCTTTAAGATTGCCGTATATATCAGTTTCAGAAAAATCAATATCCTCCAAAACTTCAAAATCAATACCATCAATTGACGATACAATTGTACCTGCTTTAATTATAGGAAGCTGTGCTTCAGCTGGTCTATAAACTCCATTTTTAATTTCTGCTGCTATTGAAAGTATTAATTCGACTTCACAAAAACTAGGGCTAGCCCCTCTTATTTTTACTCCTGCATCTTTAATATGCTGGATAATGTTTTTATCTTCTATCGCAGTTTCCAAACTCAATTCGCTAAATTGGTGATCTAGATAAAATGACATAACATCACCTACGTAAGCTGCCATATCTAAGAATAAACCACCTAGACCTGCCTCACTAAAATCTTTAATAACATCACTGTAATGAATCTTAGAATATTCTAATAAGTCTGATCTAAAACTGTCAAAATCTTTATTGAGATAACTTAAATCTCTAGCTTTTTTTAAATCTTTCTTAACATTTGTCGCCATTTTATTTCCCTTTCCTTAGATTTAAAATTAATTATCCTGCTACATATAATACGAGAACAATTTTTTGATTCGTTAATGATAAAGCAGGCACTTCATATTTTATTTCTAATATTAATTTAGCTAAAGGTCTGTCACTTGACATTGTTTCTATTTTAACGTCTTCAGTTGTTAGCGTCTTAAGATTAACATAAGGCATATATTTGCCAACATTTTCAGATATTACTTCCATAATTTTAGATTCATAATCATCATTTTGTGCAATCATTTCAAAAGTTAAGTCTCTTAATCCTGCACCATAATCGTATCTTCCTAGTCGCTCTCCAGGTGAAGTTAAAAGTAAATTTCTTAAATTATCTCTGATTTGTTCAGTAATATCAAAACTCATTTTAAAGAGAGAACTTTTATCATCTTGAGAAAGCTGAAGTGGTGTCAGTATTCCAAAGGGTTCTAATTCATCATCAATGTTATTTTTAATTGTTGTTTTGTTATTTTCTGATCTACCAAATTTCTTACCTGAACTTTTAAAATTAAAATTTGTCATTAAGTCTCCTTTCTACTAAATCAATGATAAAGCGGTTGCTAAGCCAAATGTAATTAAACCCGGCCCTATTAAAACTCCAACTATGGCAACTATTAAAAGAGGTACCACTTGTTCGAACATTGCAATAAAATGAGCAGCAGGTATAGTATATTTTTCAATATCTGGCCAAATTCTCTTTAGCAATCTAATTAGTGGATCCAAAACTAAATTAACCATAAATTCTAAAATGGCTTGAATTCCACTAGATAATGCTTCGATAAATGCATCGACAGAACTTACTATAGCTGCAATCACATCTTGCGCAATCGTGACTACACCCTTTAAAAATTCAACAATCAATGTTATTATGCCTAAGGGTAGATCAAGTTGGAATATGCTTAAGTCAAACCATGGAAAACTAAAATCAAAACCTAAATTAAAATCAAAAAAGTCTAATTCAAAAGGAATAAAGGGTATTTCAATCGGAAAAGGTGAAGAGCCTAACAGTTTTTCAAGTACAGCCGTTAATTTATCAATAATCATTGATTTTATTTCATCAGCCTTCTCGTCTACTTTATCTATTACAGGTTGTATTTTTTCTTCGACAAAGTCTGCTAGCAGTGCCCTTATTAGTTCTTTAATAAAACTTAAATCAATAGTAAATGTTAATAAAAATTTTGCTATAAATTCTATTATATCTTTAATTTTAGATAGTACAATGTGTATTTTAGAAGTGATATATGCTTTCACGTCTCCAACAAAGTCTAGCAATCCTTCAGTAAATTCTGCAATTACATCAAAAATTATCAAAACAGGGATTGTTGGATCAACCAGACCTATGGGTTTAAGTTGAGCATTTGGCGGCAAATCTAATGCTTTAACGCATCCAACGTACAGTGTATCCATGTATAATGAGTGATACTGTGGGTATTTTTCCCTATGTGCTTCTATACCGTCTGTAGGTTCAAAATGCTTTAAAGTATTTTCATCTGAAACCATACTACTGAGTTCTTCAATATTGATATCTAATCCCGCCAAACTAATCTTAGGCGGTAAGTTATTTGCTTTTTCTATAACCTTGTTCAGCAATTTTTCTTTTGTATTTGGGGCTAAATTACCATCATCGTCTAAAAGTCCTATCCCGTCTGGTGCTTTCTTACTATAGATGCTCATTATTTCACCAAAATCTTTGTTGCAAAAGCACCTGTCGGCAAAGACCCGGGCACGCCTAAGGCACCACCCATTGTTGAAATTATTGCCGGAGCCAAAACGTTGCCAGGTACAGATTCAGTGCCTCGAGTCCCTAATATAGCTTGATCCGCGTCTTCACCGCCTAACTTAAGCAGCCCTGTCACACTAGGTTGAATTATTACATCGCCATTTTGATCTAAAATAATTGCTGCACCTGATTTATTTTTAATTTCAATTCTGCCTGTTTCAGAAACTTCTATAGACGCTGCATTCATATTATTTTCAAACTGACCTAGGTTAATCACGCTAATGTTTTCAGTAACTAGAATGTCTTTTGATTTATCAATTTCTTCATGCTCGTAATTTTTAAATTTATCTCTTTTATTTTTTACAACAGGTATATTATTCAAGCTTCTTCCTGCGATTATAGATATTTTTCCGGAATTAGGAAGACCATCGTGGGTCATTGTTATTAAGGTATTATTTGATCCTTGCAGTACTAAATCAGAGCATTTTTTATTGTACCTAGGAACTGCTTGTCCTACAAATTCCTCTCTGTAACTTTTTGAATTATTTAATATGTCATCATATTCTAATTCATTAAGTGTTTTTGATTTTTTATTTATAGAATTAGACGCATTAGGAAAGGTTTTAAAAAGTTCAGTTAATGCTGTTTCTTTATTTCTTGATGATGTTTTTGATTTAAGTATTCCAACTGCTGTATTAATTAAAACATTTCTGTCTAGATGTGTGTAATTTAAATCATCAACAGGCAAAGTTGCAGACTTTCTAGAAACCCAATAACCAATTTTTTTACCATTAATGTTTTCATAAAAACACCAAACATGTTCACCTGCTTTAACAGGTAAAGATAAATGTTGTGGGAAAAAAGGAAAAAATACTTCTGCTTTTGTTTTATCTAATCTATCTTCATTTGAAATATTGATTGCTAAAATACTATTCCTGGGCATTATACTAACTAATTCAGGATTAACAACAAGAGCAGAGCTATCTTGCTGTGTAAATGCATCTAATCTAGATAAATTTTGTGTTTGACCAAAGTTTAAAAGATAATCAACTTCTTCTGTGTTCATTCCTAATTGATTAGCTGTTGATTGTATCAAACTGGTAGAACTAAATTTATTAATCTTTTTTAAATTTTCTTTTGCTTTATCAACAATCGATCCTACTTTTTCTTTAGCATTACCAATTCTTCTTTTATCTACTTTAATAACTTCAATTTTTTGTGATAAAAATTCTACAGGGTTTGATACGAAGTCAACAACAATTGCAGTATCAAAAATGGTCTTGCTTTTTCTTAAAAGACCGGATCCTATTTGATCTCTTTCTTCAGACTCAATTATATTGCTTCCATGTCTAGAAAGACGACGATCTTTCGTATTTGCAAACATTTAATCTCCTGTTATTTGATTAAATATGTCGTCCGCAGAAATTTCGTTCTTTTCTTCTTCTTTTGCAATTAATTCAGCTAGTCTAAGTATTTGATCATTTGATTTTGACATTCTTTCTAAATACTTAGACATTATTGACCCTAACGATGTATGAAGTGGAACGCTTCCCTTAACTTGTAAAAGTAAGTCTGTTAAAAGAATATTAGCGTTTTCTCTATCATAGATAGCATTTTCATATGCTTCTTTCCAAAGCATTTTCTTTTTATCTTCTGTATTTGTCAAACTATCAAGTAAGTCACTGAATTGTTCAATTTTTGTTTTTTGAGACTTTGCTTTTTTCATTTCTCTATCGATATTTTTTGTCATAAAATTCTCCGTAGGTTAACTAAAAAAAGAGAGAAAAATATTCCACATCAGTTCCTTTAATATCTCTATAATGTCTTCGAATGTTTGACATTGCAACAGAAAGCTGTTTAGGTGTCAAACCTGATATGTCTCTCATGTAAACAAAAATAGCTCTTTTGTTAAGAAAATCTAAGTCATCTATTCTGTTAAACAAAGTCTCAATTGCATGCATGCATGCTTCTTCATTTGGATTGTTAATTTTTCTTTTAATTTTTACAAATATTTCATCTAATATTTTGTAATTTTCTTTTGCGATGACTCGAATATCTTGTGAAGGTACGTGATTGTGCATTTCAATCATTTCTTTATCTTGTGTTTTAAATTCTTTAAAGTTGCTCATGCTTATGTGTCTTGTTTTATTTTTGACACGCTTTTTACTTTGAATAATTAACCAGTTTTTAGCTACGACGTTAAAATAACTAAAAGCTTTAGACCCTCTTGATGTATCAAATTTTTGAAGTGTTTCAAATAAAAATGAAACACAATCACCTTTTAGGGCTTCATAACTATGATGATTTTTTGCAAATCCATGAATAAAAATTAAATTTTCAGACAGTTTAGAAAAGCTTGGTTGAATAATATCGTGATATAATTGTGATTTTTCTTCAATGCAATCAGTACTTTGATAATCTACAATTGCCTGATCAGTTTCAGGCCCAAAATATAATCTTTTTGATTTTCTCTTTTTCTTAGGTTTAGTTGTTTTTGTAGTACTATTTAAATTAATTGTTTTCTTCTTGCCTTTCAATTGCGTCTCCTGGATTGCTATTACTACCAATTACTCCTACTGTTCCAATATTAGTTAATCTAGTAGCTATTTTAATAACAGTGTTTCTCACGTTAATAATTTCATTGATACACTGTCTAACTTCAACTGAGTCGAAAAAGATTGGCTTTTCTGAAATTTCTTTAATCTTAATATAGCTTTCATCTAATTCATCCAAAGAATCATTAATAGAATCCTGCACATTAAGTAATATCATACCAAACTTAATCGCATAATAACTTGTAACGCAACTTAACAATAATAAAAATACAATTATTCCAATTGTAATTACAGACATTTGAATACCTATTATCCTTCTATTGAATTTTTAATTTTTATTTTCTCAAATACTTCATCATATATCTTTATAATACTTTTCTTAGAGAAATTTTTTAAAACATTTTTCTTTAAAACTTTTGAATTGTTTTCGAATTTTTCAATATTTTCGTATACTTCTTTAAGTTTTCTTTTAAATTGTAATTCATTAGGCATTGCCCACTTGGTGCCTTCAACAAATATTCTATTATCAATTCTTGACTTATTTATGTTTACTAAGTCATAGTCTATTTTAATAAATTTATCTTCTAAAAAATCTAAATGACCGGACCAGTTGGTTGCCATTACCGGCAAACCTGAAGCTGCAGCCTCTACAAGGGGTAATCCGTATCCTTCACCTCTTGTAGGTGATATTAAACATTTTACTCTTGAATGTTTATATAAGTCAGCAATTTCTTTCTGTGTCATATTACCATGTACAACAGTTACTTTAGGGTAATCTCCTTTCCTTACTTCTTTTAAAACACCCTTAACAGTATTAAGTGTTAGATGTCTATCAATCATTGTACCTTTACCAAATGATGTTTTTAAAATAAGACCTACGTTTTTATTGTCTTTAAATGTTTCACAAAACCATTTAATTCCATACAGCATATTTTTTCTATCATCATCCGGATTTCTAGAAGTAACTGTTCCAATCATTAAGAAATTAAACTTTTTGTTAAAATGTAACTTAGGTTTAGACTTTTTATTATTTTCTATTTCTTGATTAAACCACTCTGGAACAACTGAGATTTCAGGCTTTACATTCCCTGACTTTAAAATAACATTTTTAGTAAAATTAGAAGGCACTATAATGTGATCCATTTTGTTTGTCGCATCTAACCATTTTTGTGAACATTTATTTGTTTCAACATAAGCTGAAACACCTATGTTGATTTTTCCTAATTTAGTATCCCATTCATCAGGAAGTTGAACTTGAAATGTAACATCATAAGGTGTCTGTAACTCTCTTGATTTTTCCATAATTCTACCAATCAAACCATTTTGTGTAGACTCATTAACTAACCAAGTTGTTGTTCCCCATTGTAATATTTCAACAGTTAATTCTATTCCTGGAATTGTTTCTAACCATTCAAATATTTGTCTAGAATGTATTCCATAACCTGATAAAGAAAGCAAAGGTGCTCTAAGTAAAACTTTCATTATTGTCCTCTTATTATATTTCTTGTACATCTAATCTTTGATAATTGTTTTTCCAATTTTTGATTATATCAATCATTGAATCATGCCACTTATCAATAGTATTTTGCATTCCAAATTGGGTGTGTGCATATTCTAATACTTTTTCTGATAATTTTTCTTTTTCTTTTGCAGACAAACTATACATTTTATAAAGTGCTTCTGATGCATCTTCACATGACGCATAGTCTTCATAAATATAAGGTACAGATTGACTTCCTACCAGGGTTTTCATTGATATATCTAAAGCAACACCATTGTGACTTTCATCTCGATGATCAACAACTTGTCTAGTTAATCCTCCAGTTTTTGGTGCAATAATAGGTGTCCCTGTCATCATTGATTCTAGAGTTGACAGTCCAAAACCTTCAGCATAGGACATACTAATGCAGCAATCAGAAATATTGTACAGTATATTCATCTTTGCAAAATCTATCCTCTCTCTAGAGAATATAACTGTATCTTGTATTCCTAAGTTTTCAGATACTGCTATTAAATTAGGACCTTCTTGATCGTATGGGTCAGTGTGCATAATTAAGGTTGCTTTTTGGTGTCCTTTTTCTTTTTTAAGTTTTTCTAAAAACATCTTCCAAGATGCTAAAACGTCACTAGGTCTTTTTCTTTTAGCATTTCTATTTACCCAAATTGTTGTGAAATAGTCTGCCTTTTCGTTTCCTAGTATTTCATTTTTATAATTAATTTTTTCATTTTTTGTAATTGGGTGAAAAATATTTTCTGGCAGAGCATGAGGTATAAAATTTGTTTTAGCTGGGAACTTATCTTTAATCATAGTGTAAGTCATATGTGAATGACAATTAATTAGATCTGTTGATTCATAAAAAGGCGTATTAAACTTAGGGTACGGATAATTATCCCAAACATGCCACCAAACAATCGGACAAACCTGATGTATTTCATCTTCCATCTCAAATAGCCACACAAAAAATCTAGGATCAGTAAAAATAAAAATAAGATCAGGTTTTTCAGTTGCTAATGTAACTCTTATAAGTTCAGGATTACCAAATCCATCAATAGGTTTAATGACAAAATCTTCATTAACAACAACAGTTCTATAGTCTGCATGTTTTAAAGCAGCCCCAAATTGTCTAAACGACCAACAACCTTTTTTCAAAAGGCCTTCAACCAAATGTCTAGTTTGAGTACCTACGCCGCTAGTAGAAAGTGCGTGATCTGCAAGAATAACAACTTTAAATTTTTTATTTTCTTCCATCAATTACCTCTTTAATTAGAGATAATTTTATCTTACAGACCATTAAAGTAAACATTTATGTGCAATGTTCTGTATTTTCATAAGGACAAAATTTACAACTATTTCTATTTTTAAGAAACATTCCTTTTCTAACTGTCTTTATCATATTTCTCATAAGTTTAATTCCTTTGATATATGTTTTAGGTCCTACAGAAACTTTAACAATATCACATACTTTTCCTTGTTTAGCACCCCGCTTCAATAATATAAAAGCACATCTAACATCTTTAAGTGGAATGTTGTGTTTCTTTGCCCAAAAATGTTTATAAAGAATTAATTGTGCTGTCATACCTAAATCTTGTTTTTTATCTCTTCTCCAACCACCTGGACCTGCTGTTTTCCAGTCAATAATCCAGTATTCATGACCCTGACCTCTCTTTTTAGGTACTTTAAGAACACCATCAATAAATCCTTTAAAGGATAAAGGTTTTTTAAGATTCTCAATAGGCTCATACAATTCTTCTTCTGCTTTAAAACATTCCCAACCTGTCAATTCTTTATCTAGAAAAGTTATAACTTCATCCCACATATTATTAGCCCAAGTTTCCCATGTTTCAACAGGTTCATGCTTATACCAAGAAGGTTGCTTAGAATACCACGCTGGGTTCTCAAATCCAGCTTTCTGCCAACTTTCTTTCATAACCCCTAGTATTTTATCACGGTCGATTTTCTTTGTCTCTAATAAGCTCTCGCATCCTTCGTGAACTGCTGTTCCAAAATGAAGATAAGGTGAATCTTCAAAAGTGTCAATTTTATCTATATAGACTAGTTTGTGACGATATCCACATTCTTTCCATTGTTTGATTTCTGAAAATGAAATATGTGGTTTACCTGTTGGGAATTGGGCATTGTTTTCATTCATATTAATCTCCTAATATGATTATACATAGCTTATTATTTATTTACACTAATCTTCACTTACAGCTCTTCCTTTCATTTGCTCCCAGTCTTTAAATCTTCTACATTTATTATTAAAATCTTCAATTGCTTTGAGAAAATCAGTGTCTCCCTCATTATTCACGCCAAAATTAATCATTGCAGCTAGATCTTTAGGGAAACAATGTCCACCAAAACCTAAGTCTCCATCTGGACCGGGTACAGCTAAGTGACTCTTTCCAATTCTTTGATCATACAAAGCATATTCACATACCTTGTCGTAGTCTATATTATTATTCGCACAAATTTGATACATTTGATTTGCAAAAGTTACTTTTGACGCAAGAAAACAGTTTATGAAGTATTTTGTCATTTCTGCTGTCTTTGTACCTGTTTTTACGATCGGTATTGTTGGAAAAGCTTTTCTAAACATTTGCTTTACTTTACCTGTTGCAGGTCTAGGTCCTCCAATAATAATTCTACTTTGATTTTTAAAGTCATCAAAAGAATTTGCTTCTGTTAAAAATTCTGGGCTAAAACAGACATCACAGTGGTTCACGATGTCACTTAGTCTTTCTGTAGTACCTGGTGGAACTGTTGACTTTATAACTATAATTGGTCGGCTATCACGTTGGTCGACAGTTATGTCAACTTTTTGAATTGCTGATTCTAATATTCTTGTATCGCAAGATCCATTTTTACGCATTGGTGTAGGCAAACACATAAAAATAATATCTGATTCTAAGCAAACTTTTCTATGTGTGCTATTACATTTAGAAGAATCGATATCGTATGTTCTTATTTTATAAAAGTTTTTTAAACCTTCTCTTATTGCAGAACCCACAAATCCTTGCCCTATAATTCCAATATTCATTTTTTCTCCAAATAATATTTAATTGTATTATTTAAACCTGACTTAAAGTCTAAATAATTTTTATAACCTAACTTATTCAATTTATCGCTATTAATTGAATATCGATTGTCATGCCCTTTTCTATCTTTAACAAATTTAATAACTTTCGACGCGTCATTATTTGTTTTTTCACATATTAAATCTAAGACTTCCAAGTTTTTCATTTCAATATTAGATGAAATATTATAACATTCATTTAAATCAGAATGTTCTAATATAAATTTTATAGCGTTAACTGTATCTTTGACATATGTCCATTCTCTAATTTGTAATCCTGATCCATACACAGGTACTTTTTTACGATTCTTTAAATTCATAAGTATTTTAGGTATGAACTTTTCTTTATGTTGCCTAGGGCCGTAATTATTAGACGGTCTAGCTATGATATATTCAACTTGATATGTATTTGCATAAGAATTAATTAAGTGTTCTGCAGCTGCTTTGCTAGCTGAATAAGGATTTCTTGGATCTAACATATTATTTTCTTTGTAAGAATATTCTTTAGCTTCTCCATAAACCTCATCTGTTGAAATTTGAAAAAGTTTTATCTTTTTATTTTTACAAATTTCAAGAAGATTATGTACACCTAAAAAGTTTGATTTTAAAAAATCAGTAGCATCTTCAATTGAATTATCAACGTGTGTTTCAGCAGCAAAATTTATTATCCATCTAATATTATATTTTTTTACAATATTTTCAATTAACATTTTGTCGCATATATCACCTTTGTAAAAATTAAAATTATCATAATTTGATAGCATTTTAATATTTTTTTGATCCGATGCATAGGTCATTTTATCAACCCCTGCGACTAAATATCTTTTATCTTTAACAAAACACTCTGCTGCATGACTGCCTATAAAGCCTGCACATCCTGTTAGTAATATGTTATAACAATTATTTTCCATAGTTTTCTAAACACCAGTTAAGTGCATCTTTGGCTGATCTAGGTGTATACCCAGAATTTTTAAGTTTTGTAATGCTAAGTATTGTATTGACTCTTCTGTTAGGTAGCTGTTTTAATAGATTTTCATATGTTTCTTTTACAACGACTAGCGATGGATTAATTTTTTCTTTTACTCCTATTGCAATATCATAAGGCGTTACAACCCCTTCATTAGCACAATTGTAAATTCCAACAGCATCTATTTTTATTAAATGATTAATGATTTCTTTAAAGTCTTCTAGACATGTAATTGAATTCGGTTCTTTGATTGCAGGTATTTTTTTCATTTTAGAAAACTTTGTTAACATATTTGTTGGATGTGGTTTGCAGGATATGAGTTGTCTAGGTCTCAATATTAGATAATTTTCGTAACCATAATTTTCTATTATTTGATCTGCCCATGCTTTTGTCCATGTATACCAAACCTTAGGTGAAACGTGTGTCTTTTCATTTGCGATAAACTCATTACCATCAAATAAACAACCACTACTAATATGAACTAGTTTTATTTTTTTTAAAGAGCATATTTCAATTAAATTTAAAACACCACGAGTATTACTTTCAAAGCAATCTATTTTATTTTCTTGACAATATTCTAAATTAGTTTTTGCAGCACAGTTTATTATTATTTCAGGTTTGTATTTATTAATGACGTTATTTAAATCATTAATATTTAATATATTACATTGTTTTTTATCTAAAACAACACTCTCTTTATCAGTAATCACAGATGATACTTTACCTTTTCCTAAAATTATTTTTTTAATTTTCATTAATATCCTCCCTCTATCTTATGTCTCATAGATTATACTAATGTTTGTCATTAAATTATAATTCTTTCCTTTACCTAAGTTAATTACTTTAATTTTTTTATCTTTAGCAGCATTATACATTCTTTGTGCATAATTTTCAAAAGATTTTTTATATTCTTCATATGAGTAATGTTTGTCAGTTGTTCCCTTGTGTTTTCGAAAATAGTTTCTTGGGTCTAAATTTGTATTTTTTGAAACACCATCTAAACCGCAAAAATATATTTTATTAGGATGACCTAAAATAGTCGGCCAAAATATTCTTCCTGCCAATCCTTCTAAACCTCCTTCTGCTCTATAAAAAAATATTCTATCTGAGAATTCTTTATAAAATTTATTAAAAACTTTTGTGGTATAAAATTTATGAGAACTATTTACAAATCGTATTATTTCTTCTTCTTTTTGACCTTTTTTATTTTTTAAATGTTTACTTATTTTAGGTTCAAAAGAAATAGTACAATTTTTATTTTTTCTCAAATAATCTAAAAGTTTTGGATTTTCTAGATCTACTAATTTTGATAAGCTTATGTGACATATTGATTTTTCTAAAACTTTTTCATTCAAGTAAAAAAAACTTGTTGTAATTACTGTATCAAAATCTATACTTTCCCAATCAACCTCTCTTGCTGAAGGTCCTGATCCTAAAATAAGAATATTTTTTTTATTAACATTATTTGTTAGTTTTGTCATGTTGTGTGTATTGTATATTAACATCTTAATCCATACTGGTGCTAAATTTTTTTACATTACCTAGTGTACTCCAAGTTTTTGTTGATCGATCAATTTTTTTATTTTTATTTTTATGATAAGGTCTTAAATTAAAAACTACACACATACGTGTCTCTTTATTAGAAGCTAAAGTAGCTCTATGAGGAGTATTAGGATCAAAAACAATAAAAGTTCCTTTTTTTCCTGAAATTGTTATTATTTCTTGTTGTTCAATAAATTGTTCAGGTAAGCGACTAGTACCAAATAGCTGTTTTGACTTGTCAGTTTTAATTGGGCTTATTTTTGACGATAAAAATTTTGTAGAAGTTCCATCCTCTTTTTTTAATACTTGCATGGCACCTGTCTTATCAGTGACGTCATTTAAATAAATCATAATTTTAATTTGCTGGTGTACGTTATCGTCATAGTGCCATAACCACGAAGATCTTTTTGGACCACCAAGTAAATTCTTATAAATTAAAATAGACTCTACAATTGCATTACTACCATATATATTTTCTTCAGCTACACGTGCACAAAAATTACCTAATCTATAAATTGCAGGACAATCTTTCCAATTATCTACCTTGATTATGTTTTTATGATTAGTATCAAAAAGATCGACACGATTTTTAATTTTATTGTCTGAATAAATAAAAGCTTCATGTACGTCATCATTATAACTTTTATAAAATTTAAAAATTTTATTTTTCTTTTCCGGATTGAATATTTCACAACCTAGATTATCAATAAAAAGAGAACTGTTTCTACTAGGTTTGTTACCGGTAAAAATTTCTTGACATTTTTTAAAATATTTTTCGTAATTAATCATGATTTAGGTACAGCTACTACGGTTATAGAGGGTTTCTGTATTCCTGGTTCTTCAATTTTAACTATTTTAAAATTTTTTTCTAGTTTTATTTTTAAAGAATTTTTAGAAAAATAATGATAATGGCCATCAAAATTTTCTTGTACATCATTAATTAAACCACGCTTAGTAGGTACTTCTAAAAAAAGATAATTTCCTGTTACGAGACTTAACTTATCAATAAAAGAATTCATCTCCTTGACATGTTCTAAAACGTGCCAACATGTAACAACATCATATTTTTTAATAATTTTTAAATCAGAAAAGTTTCCTTCATAAACATAGTAACCTTGTTTTTTTAAATTATTTATACATATAGTGCTTATTTCAGTACTATGCAGTGTATTAAATGATTTAGATACGTGATTTAAAAAAGTTCCCCCTCCAGCGCCTATGTCTAAAATACTATTCAAGTTTTCAATATAAGGTTTTATATATTTTTTTCTATTATCACATATAATTTTTCGTCTATCGTGAAAAGCTTGCGTAAATGTTTCACCATCAATCTCATTGTTCCCTCTAATTCCACTTTTTTTGTCTCTTCTATGTGTGTTTTTGTGATAATCTAATCCGTCACCCATATAGTTCACATATATATGACCACAATCTTTACACTCATATATGTCTTTTTTTATCTGATGAGTGGTTGAGCTACATACTACACATTCCATTTTAATACTCTCATGCATTCATTAATAAAGTCACTATCTTGATTTTTCCACTTTTTAATTTTATTTTTTCTAATATTAAACCAATTTTTAACGTATTCTTCTTCGTTTTTCATTAGATAAATATAATTTTTTAATTTATCTTGCCAATTATCTTCAAGAATGTCAACATTGTAATCTTCAAAACCATTCAATAAGGAAAAATCTCTTACTTTATCCTGAGTACTTAAATATATTCCCGGTAAATTCATTCCTATTGTTATAAGTTGACCATGCCCTCTCATTGCAATAACACAATCCACTTCATTGTATTTGTTAATAAAATCATAAGTATTTTTAATGTATCGATATTTTGTCTTAAATTCTTCTAGAGAGACAATTGTTTTTCCTTTTAATCTATTAAAATCTTTACCTGTATGTGGATAAACTTTCATATTAGAAGTTAATGATTTTATAAAGTCGATATTATCTTGATTTATAAATCTTCCTAAGTTAATTCCAGGTTTAAGATCACCACCTCCGTTCCACGCGGGTTGGATTCCAAAAATTTTAACATTTAGATTTTCTAATTTTTCTAGTTTTATATCATGATCATTATAATGCATTAAACCCGGATCAGGAACTTCTATAACTTTTTTATTTTTAATTCCAATCCAATTATCAAGCTTTGACTTTGAACCATCATTCCGTACAGAAAAAACTGATGCGTTGTCAATCGTTTCGCTTAGTGAATTCTTAGCTTTATCTGTGTATTCAGAACCGCCTCTAAAACAATTAATACCTACACCTTGGAAAAATGTTGGAATACTTATACTTTGAAATACTTTTTTATTAAAAGGTAATTTCCACCCTGTTGCATGGTGATCTTGACACTCAACTAGACCTCCCCCTCCAACAAGAATACAATCGTATTCTTTGCTAATTTTCGAAAATATTTTTTTTGAAGCATTAATATCATTATTATTTTTCCAAAAATTACCTATATCAAAATTTTTAAATTGTATTTCTTCTTTGATATTCTTTTTCCATAATTTTTGTGCATTGATCAATGCTATATTGTCACCAATATTACGATCAAAAGCTCCTAAATGTAGTATTTTTTTCATATTTTATCATCCATAGGTGTTATATAGAATAAATCTTGATGACCATAGTCTCCAACAAAAGTTTTCTCTCCATTTTCAAAAGGTGAATATACTTCTTCATTATATCTATAGATATTTTCAGGTCTAAGTGAATTTTCCCAATTTTTTTCTATAGAACCAATCCACTGTGCATTAAAATTTAAATTTTTAAAAAAATTTTTAATTTTTTCTTCCGTATTCCAAACTCCATTAAATTCATTTTTTCTGTCTTTGTGAAGACTTCCAGAGAAACATTTATTTTTTGAAATTAAAAAAGTTAAGTAAATTTTAGTGTCTTTGTGTATATGTTTTTTCATATTAATGAAAAAATTTAATTTTGATTCCAAAGTTACATGTGTAAAAACCGAATATCCATAGATAAAATCAAAATACTTATCTGACGGGATGTTTTCAAAAAAATTATTCATTTCTGATTTAAATATTTGAGGAGACTTTTTCTGATATAATCTACTATTATTTTTAATCTTCTTTTTAAAACTTAAAACATAATCCTCTTTATCAAAACCATAATAACTTTTATTTTGCAAATAATGAATTGCATGTGCTAATCTACCTCTGCCACAACCAACATCTAAAAAAGTAGAAGTAGTTTTCAATCCAGAATCGATTAAAAATTTAAAATCTTTTTGCATTTTAAAATTAAGATCCTTATAGCTCATTTTATATTTTCCTTTAACTTTTTATAATTTCTTTGAGGTACTCTATTTGTGTTCTCATACATTAAATTACCGTAGACTTGTGTTCTCTGAAATTTACAATGGTCATAATCTAATCTAACAGCATGTAAACTTTTATTTGTTGTCGGAAATATTACAATAGTATTATTTTTTCTAATCATTTTTTCTGTGGTGCACCAATCCCAGGGTACCCAACATCTATCAAAATGATCTTCTTCTTTCCAAATTCTATAAATATCATTATAATTTTCTTTAAATTTTAGAAGATGTGTGTGAACATCTAGTTTTTCAGCTTCATCATTTTTGTTTATATTTAACAAGTAAGTTGCTGCTTTTCTTCTTGTATCTGGGTGTGGGCTTATTTCATAATAGGAAAGATTTTTTTGGATAGCAGTTATTGCATAAGTTTTTTTACTCAAATTAAACTTTTTAGAAATTGCATTTTGAAAATTTTCTGAGCTCATGTATTTAACAATTTCTTCTATTCTAGGATTGTCGTAATCTTTTAGTCGAAATGTTAGCCCAAATGTTTCTACAGGTGTACCGTTTCTTTCATTAGGCCAAACCTTATTTTTATATTTATCTAGATAATCTTTTATATCTGTACTACATCCGGGAAAACTCTGTATACTGTAATTTTTTTCATGTAGAGTATTAATTAAATCTTTAGTATTTTGACACGTGTCAAAATGTATTTGTTTGTCATTTAATATTATTTTTAAGTCATGATCGGATAAAAAATTATCAATAATAATATGATCAAAAGGTTCAGTATGTATTTTTGCATCCAATACTTTTTCGGTAAGATAATTTAAATCATTCATTTTTTTGGTCCTCGTATAGCTTTTTTGCAATCTCAAATTGCCACGGGTAATCAATATCAAAAGCTTCTATTTCATTCATTGTAAAAAGCATAGGTTCGGGAGGCGTTTTTTTATCCATCCAATATTCGTTTTCTAGAAAACTTAATCTACTGCCATAGAGACAATGAGCAGCTTCGTATACAGGTGTAACTTCTTTTGTATTCATTATTTTTTGACTACCCCAGTCTGTAATAGCTTTCCCTTCTTTATTCCAGTAATATGTCTTTTTTTCAAAGACAGCAAAGGCACCTTCTTTTTCTGACTTGAGATAGTTAGAAATAAAATTGTCTATAGTTTCAATTTTTAATAAAGGATTACAAGCACTTATTAAGACACAGTATTTATAAGGAAGTTTATTATACCATTCATAAATAACTTTTATATCATTATCTTCGTTTGCAGACTTTTTACTTCTTAGATAAACATTAAAATTAAACTTCTTTGAAACATCTATTAATTCTTTTTCGTGTATTGACAAATATACGTTTTTTTCATTAATGATTTTTGAACTTTTTAACTTTGTTAGAAGTATTTCAAATAAATTACTTTCACAAAATTCTTTTAACATTTTCTTAGGTAGTCTTTGCGAATTAAGTCGTGCCTGTACAATAATTGCGACGTCATTAATGTTTTTCATCCTAGGTACCTCTTAATTTTTTCCTTATAGGTAATTCACTTTCTGTTACTCGCTTTATTCCATCACCAAGAGCTATTTCTAATTCTCTTATACCGCGAACCATTTTAATTAAACCTTGTGGTTCGACTGAAGCCATGTGATCAGATCCCCACATAGTTCTATCTAAAGTTATATGCCTTTCAATATATGTGGCTCCTAAATATATTGCAGAAACTGTGGTTCCTAATCTAAACTCATGGCCACTATATCCTACCTCACAATTATATCTATCTTTAAGAGTTTTTATACAGAGTAAATTTAAATCTTCTAAAGCAGCTGGGTATGAAGAGTTACAATGTAGCATTACAATCTCAGATCCTTCTAAAAATTTAACTGCATTATCAATTTCTTCATATGTAGACATTCCTGTTGAGAATATTATTCTCTTTCCCGATTTTGCACATTCTCTCATTAGTTTTTCATTTGTTATCATTGCTGAAGGGACTTTTATCCAAGGTATATCATAATTCATTAAAAAATTTAAGCTATCAATATCCCATGGAGAAGCTGACCATGCTATATCTTTCTCTTTGCAATATTTGTCTATTATGTCATATTCTTTTTTCCCAAATTCAACTCTGTGCTTATAATCAATATAAGTCATTTCACCCCAAGGAGTTTTCCTAATTTTCATTTTTTGATGATCTGGAACACAAACATCTGGGTTTCTTTTTTGGAATTTAACTGCATCACAACCAGCCACTTTAGCTAAGTCTATTAGTCTTAATGCATTCTTTAATTCTCCGTTATGATTTATTCCTATTTCAGCTATTATATAAGTTTTTTTCATATTTCCTCAATTCTCTTAGATTTATCACATATTAGAAGATCATAGTGTGGTTTTTCTCCCACAATTAGATCATGATACTTGCATCCCCAATTTTTTAGTTGTGATTTTGTTAATTCATAGTAATCTATTTTTGTTACTGTGCCTCTTGCTGTCCAGTATATTATATTATTGCCAGCATTATACAGATTGTTAATTTTTTTAATATTTTCATAAACCGGTTTAGCATTTTTATACTTTCTCTCAACATTTTCATAATTGCATATAGTTTCATCTATATCAACATAAATTATCATCTAAGTACCTCATGAGTTTTTTTGTGATTTTATCTTTAATTTTAATTTGACCTTTTTCTATACTTTCTAATTTCATAAAATTTTCAATTTTTTTCTTATTGTAATTGTCTTCATTTACATACATAAAATCAATAGATCCTATTTTTTTGTAACAGTTTATTAATTCTTGCGTTCCTTGCGTCATATGACCAGCTAATATCGTTTTTTTTGCTAAGATCGGGACTCCATATAATGACGAAGGAAAAAACAAATCTTTATTTATTATCATGTCTATCTCATCCTTATATTTTAGTAAATTTGAATATCCCGCATTTTTATCCGTAGGATATCCTTTCTCTCTTCTTTTAAGAATTATATAATATCCCAATTCTTTTGCGATTTTTACAATAGGGTCAATGCATTTCTGTACAGATCTTTTATCCCACTTGATATTTTCTTTTTTTAACCATGTTTCAGGCATAAACAATATCTTTTTACCATTCAAACTGTTAATTTTTTCATACCCAGTGTACATAAAATTCAAACTATCTAGTCCAAAATTACCAAAATACATTGCCGGTATTTTTGTTTTTTCTTTAAATAATTTTAAGTCTTCTTTGTGTCTCAAAACATTTAAGCAGATATTATTCTTATATTTGCTTTTATTTAAATTGTTTAAACCATCTGCACCCCAAGCATAATGAACAACAGGCGTGTCTAAAATTTTTGGAATCCAAAAAGGATACTTGTGAAAAATACCCTGCATAAATATTATACTAGGTTTTCTATCTTTAAAATCTTTTTCGTAAATTGTCTGGCATGACTTAGAGTAGTAAGAAACTTCTAAGTTATTTTTATTATTATTATTTTTGCAAATTGAATTGATGTATTTGATTATTTCTTCTTTTTTATAATAATAAAACTGGTTTTTCTTTTCCAAACAATTAAATATCACGACCCAAACATTACAGTAATTTAAAGATTCGACTATGGAAGTTGTCATATCTTGAAAGTCTGTAATTCCAAAAATATAAAAAGCTCTCATTTTAATTAATCTTTGCGCCTACTATAGTTTTTCATTAGTTCGTTATATAGGTCTTTATAATAATTATATTTTGAATCTAGATCAATTATTGGTTTAAAATTTTTATCTAGATAGTCAAAATTTTCAAACACCATAGAGTTTTTACTACCACCTTGTTTGTTAAATGACTCAAAAGCTAAATCAATTGCTTTTTTATAATCTTTAGGTAAATTATCTAAATATTTTTTATCGTAAAGCCTAGGGTAGTGATTTCTACCTAATCTATTTAAAAAAGCGTTACAAACCTTACTTGGGTATTGATCATACTCATGCAAATTAGTGAACACTTTGACTGTTTTCATTTTAAATTTATTCTTTATTGTTGTTGCGAAGGTTGCTTCTGGTTTTTGTACATCTTTCATTAGATGTTTGTTTTTGTTTAAATATACAAGTGGTTCTCTCCTGTGTAAAGTAGGAGTACCACCTCTAAATCTATTCATTATATAGTCAAAATATTCACCGGTTACCCATTGTAATTCTTTATCTTTTTCCATTAAATCAAATAATTCATTTATACCATCGAATACTAATCTATCTGCATCGTTTCTTAAATAATAATCGTATTTTGTATTATTGACAATATCAGAAAATTCAATATATTTGTCATGAAAACCTCCAGGAGAATTTAAAGTTACAATATTTTTAAATCCTAGCTTTTCATAGCAGTAATTACATAGATTTAATGTTCTCTCATTTTGAGCAAAAGTAACAACCAATGTTTTATTTAAATATTCTTCTTTCATTTTATACAACTTCCTTTTCTAAAATACTGTCTATATCTAATTTATCAACAAGTATATTATCAAATCTAGCATTGCTAGCAGCGCCGCCAGCTAGTCTTTCACTTTCTAAAAATGTATACATAGCTCCTCCATCTAAAACGCCTGTTTTAAATCCTGAATTATAAAACTTTTTTGCTGCAACATATTCAAATTTTTGCATAACAGGTATTTTTTTATCGAAAAAAGAATATAACAAGTCTGTTCTCCAGATTGCAGGTCTCGAACTATAATGCCAGTTATTTTTATAGAATCTACTATTTTTTAAATCATAAGGTCCTTCCCAAACCAATTCTTTTCTATCAATATGATTATTACTATAATGTCTTACTGACTCAGGGTTAATTGATTTTGGTGTTTTTTGAGAATCATAATTTTCCATATTATCAAAACTATATTTTGGAATTCTTATACAACCTACATCCTCATGCGTATTTAAAAAATCAATACAATCTCTTACAAATTGTTTATTATAGATTACAAAATCATCAAATAAGTAACCGCAATATTTAAAATTTTTAATTTTAGCAATTTTTGAACATGAATATACAGATGCTATATCAAAAAAGTTTTTGTTCATCTTTACGTGAAAATCAATCCCTTCTTGATTTTTAATTTTTCTAGAAATACTTTCTAGACAATTATTGTCTATTGCATATACAGTACACTTTTCTTGTTTTTTTAAGAGAGACATACTTTCTAAGCTTTTAGTAAAATTATCAATTCTTCTATCAATATTACTTTTATTAATATAACATAAATAAGAAAATGCAATATGGTCTTTCATTTCTTAATTCCCCAAAAATATAGATCACAATGATTTAATTCTACTTCAAAAGAAAAATTACTAAATATTTTTTCAATATCTAGCACTGCTCTTATATCTTTCTCTTCTAAGTTTTTATAATAGTTATTATCCCAATCTTCTCTAGAAACATTAGGCATTGTTTTCCAATTTTCATGTTGTTGTGAACAATATTTTTCTAAATCTTTAATACCATGAACCGGTCTCCCTGTTGTTGCGCATGTAAATAAAAACAAACCACCTTTTTTAAGCATTCTAACAGCATTTATTATTGACTCTGCATAATAAGGGTTATGTTCCCAACATTCATTAGAAATTATTGTGTCATAGTAACAATCAGGAGCATTATAATCTTGTGCAGGGCATATAATATCAACACCTTCTCCTGGACCTATATCTAAACCTACATAGTTCGAGTTTTCAAACAAGAATTTGGCGTTACCATTAACGTCAAAAGAACCTATGTCTAATACTTCTACATCTTTAAATTTTTCAGGATATAATTTTTTTACTTTTTCACAAAATATCCATTGTTCTTTATGTGCCATGTCGCTACCTTTTTATAATTTCATTTAATTTTATCATACATCTATGCCAATTATATAGACTAATTTTATTTTTTACAAATTCTTTAGATAATATTCTTTGTAATAAATCGTCAAAATTTTTAAAGCTATTATCTTTTCCTGCAAATTCTACACAGCCACCACCGTCAGCGTGAACATACGTAGGTAATCCACAAGACAAACTCTCTAGTATGTGATTAGGACCGGGATCAAACCTTGAAGCGCTTACATAGACGTCATATTTTTTTAATTGATCGTATAATTTTTTTCCATGCAGAGGTTTTATTATATGTGTGTTCTTAAAAGTACCTCTTTCTCTTCCTATATAAGTAAAACTATATTCTTCATTATCTCTCACAAAATTATCTAATTGATCATATATGTCAAATCCTTTCAAGTAATTATCAGACCAATGATGTGTTACAATGTTTATTTTTCCGTTTTTAATCTTTTTTGATTTTTCATCTCCTGTTTCGACACCGTTAATTACTACAAAATTATTCTCACATCGCCAACCTTTTTCTACATAGTATTGTTTCATCCACTCTGAAACAAATATTGTTGAATCTAAGTACTTGCTACACTCAATTAGCATGTTATCGACTTGATTTGTTCCTTTTCTTGCATCACAGTCATTAATTCTTTGAATTATCTTTGTATTAGGGAAATTATTTTTGTATTGTATAGCTTCGTTAATTGATATATTTGTCTTATCGTATCTTGGATTTATTATAAAAAATACATCTATGTTATCTTGGATTTCATGAACAATTTTATGCCCTAAACTAGGCATTATTTCGCACATAGACTTTACGAATAGATTACCACCTCCCCAAGGACCTTCAACAGGTTTTCTATTGATTAAAACTTTCACTACAAAAACTCCGGGTGATGTGCATTTTTAATTTTATCTAAAAATTCATTCAAACTATCACCTACACAAAGGTGTGGACACTTATGAACATTTAGATTTTCTAATGTTTCTTTTCTTTTATCGCCATGCCAGATATTATAAAAGTTTTCTTTTTTGATATTACCTATCCAACCTTCTTTGTTTCCTGTTAAAGAACAGCATATGTAAACATCACCTGTTGCAGTGATAGTAGTTGCTTTAAAAGATTGTGCATGACATATATTATAGCTTCTGCATGTTCCTTTCCCTTCTAAAATCTTACTATATTTCCCTTCATCTATAATTACACTGAATTTTTCATCTTCATATGACCTAGCTTTTTTAAATATCTCACTTAGTTCTTCCGGATTGACTGATTTATAATCATATAAAAAACCAAAACTTGGTCTAAGTTGGGCATAATCTATTTTTGAGTTCTTACAAATTTCAATAAATTTGTAGAGTTCTCTATCCATCTCCGGGTATTGATTTGTTATATAACCTGCGCCTATTGTGGTGTTATACCTGTACATTCTTTTTAAAGTAGAGAGTAATTTTAAATTTTTTACTGTTCTATTAAAATCAGCTGTTTTTCCGTGTGTCTTTTTGTGTGTTGCTACACTATAAGCATCTAAAGAAACACGTATCCATGTGAACATAGGTAATAATATTCTCATATTCCACTTGTGAAACATTGATCCGTTGCATATCAACCCAATTTTAAAACCTTTTTTATTTGTCAATTCTATAATTTTATCAAATTGCTTGTGTGTTGTGGGTTCTCCTCCCCCGGTATAGTTTATTCCTCTGACACCACACTTTTTTAGAGAGTTTAGTAAATCTTCAAACAAATCAAAATTTAAACTATTGTTATCATTGTGAATTAATTCATAATCTATACATCCCGGACAATCATGATTACAAACATTGGTTAAATCTATTTTTACAGTTATAGGACCAAGAGTATCGCCAATATCAAACCATTGTGCGTATTTTTTTGGATGATTAAGGACTTTATTGGATTTTAGGAAATTCATCTTTTATAATCACATTTTTTAAATGTACCCGGGGTTTGCTCTTCATATAGTAAAATTTTTTCTTTATTTTTAAAAATATTTTCTATTATACTTTTTTTAGATTTGCCAGGTATCGGTTCTTTATGAAATTCAACAAGAAGAATGTCAACTTTTTGGATAGAATTTTTCTCAATCATACGAGGTAATACTTCATATTCTGCACCTTCAATATCCATTTTAATTACTAAATATTGTTCTTCATTGTTTATGTTTAAACTTTCTATAAAATCGTATATGTCGATACAATCAATTTCATATTGTTTAATATATTTTCTTTTGTCATAATTTCTTTCATTAATAATTTTAGTTATTTTAGAGTTTGTATGACAATTTTTAGATCCTACAGAAAAATTAACTTTTCCTTTTTGATTCCAAACTATTTTATTTTCTAATTTTATTTTATCATTTTTTCCAAATTTTCTTTCTAAAATTTTAAAATTTTCTATAACAGGTTCAAAACAGTATATTTTTGTGATATTATCAATTTCTAATAATTTTTCTGTTACCTTTCCAACATTTGCACCTAAATCTAAAAAAATAATTTTTTTATTTCTAATCGATTCGAGTTTTTTAAAATCAAATAATTCAATCATTTATTTTTCCTATTAAGTAGTTAACGATTGCATTTGGTGTCCAGAAATTTTCATAATATTCTCTACAATTTTTACCATGATGCTTATATTTTGAAATAATATTTTCTATTGTATTCTCCCAATCTGAGCTGATGAAGTCAACTTCAGGAATATGTTTTTTCCAGCTTAAACCATTATCGTATGAATTCTTTCTTAAAACTATGCAATTACCCAGGTATGTTTGATCAACCATTCTAGAAGTGTATTCTCCAATGCCGGGTGGATTAATTATTATCTTACATTTAAAACTTTGATCGATGTAATCTTTATAAGATGACCAACTGTGTAATACATTAAATTTTGAGTTATTAAGTTTATCAATAATATTTTTTCTAGAATTAATATTCTGATATCCCATATTTCTACTTTTACCTGCTAATCCAAATTTTTCATGATCACTCCAAGATATAAATTCATCTGTTTCACTAGGTAAGGGGTATCTGTATTTTTTAGAATCAAAAAATATTCCGATGTCATATTCTTTTTTAACGTTCTCATATTTTTCTAAAAACAATTCACGCTTTTGGTACAAGTCACTATAGAATTTATTATTAAAAGACCATTTAAAAAAAGGTATGATTTTTCCATTATTTTCTTCTGCTATTTTTTCTATATTTTTTGACCATTTTTTAGAATAAGCAGACTTAAAAAAAAGAAATGGTTTCCCTTTACAGTCTTGGACTACTCTTTTAATTCTACCACAATACTCATATATCTCTAAATCATCATTGACACCATCAGAAGTATCAATGTAAAAATTTAAATGATCAGAATAAAAACATCCTGTTTTGGGTATTAAAAATTTGTTTGAATATTCTTTTATTAAATTAGTTCCTAATAAATCATTATGAATAAATTTAAATCTTTCTTTGCAATAATAAGCTTTAAACATTTTGCATCCATTTTTCATATTCTAAGGAAGTTTTTTGATGTATATTTTTTTTATCTGTAGATATTGCATTTACTTGCTCTTTCTCAAGAAAGCTATAAATTAACCTTATAGACTTTTCACCTTTATTTTCTGGAATAACTGCATGAAGTCCTGCAGTGTCAAATAATATAGCTTTGCCAGATCTAGCTTTAACTATATTTTGTTTGAGTATTCCAAAAAGTTGATTATCGTATGCATTTGTTGGAAAAAGTATTCTATTTGATCCTTCTAAATAAGCAAGTCTTCCAAATTCTTTTTCATTCTCATTGAACTTGGGATAATATATTATTTTTATACCTGAAGGTGCTTGTCCTACCAGGTCTCCCCGTTGGTTATAGTATGTATCCCTATGCCAGTTCATGTAGCTATTTTCATCTTCTACAACTCTTACTTGCACATGTGATAGTGTTAGATTTCTTAAAGTATACTTCCTTATTAATTCTTTAATGTTATTTTCTTTAAGAACGTTCAAAAAACAAGGATCATAAGTATATACATCAGGTCTCAAATCATAAGTTTTTTGATATTTAGTTTTAAGAAAATAATTATTTTTTATTTTGAGATCTAATATATCTTTTAATATTAAATCTATTTTTTCATTATGAAAATCAATATCAACTATGCCTTTTTTATAAAAATTTGTATACATGACATGTCATTCCTTTTCTATGAGGACTTGTCCATAATCAATATCTTCATCAGCTATTCTTCTATCATCAAAAAATATTCTTCTATCCATTATTATTAGTTCTTTTTCAAATTCTGTAATATCGTCAATTACTTTTGAACATTCAATATCTTTTTGTCTTTTTGAAGGCATGTGATAGTCATCAAACAAAAGTGCTTTTTTAAACTTGTCTTTAGAGTTTTCCCAATCTTTTTTAACAGCTTCGTATCTATGATCGCCGTCTATATAAATAAAATCAAATTCTTTTTCTTTATTTTCAGAAAAATATGTGTCTGAAGTACTTTTGACAAATTCTATTTTATCAAACCATTCTTTTGGAAATATTTTTGCTAAATTATTTAAAAAGTTTTCATCTAAATTAGGATCAACTGTTGTTATTTTGCCATCGATACCATGATCACACATTGCCTTTGCCATGCAAAAAACAGAGTATCCTCTTCCAAAACCTATTTCTAATACAGACTCAATTTCTTTTTTTCTAACAAGATAATACATTAGTATACCTCTTTCATAGTTAGGTCTAAAAAAACAACCTGCTTTTCTATACTGATCTTTGTCTCTTGTTCTACTCTTTTTTGCTGTATATTCACCAATAATATCAAAGTCACCCATGACAACGTCTTCTAATTCAACGTCCATGTTTTTTAACTTTTCTTTAATCATTATTTTTTTCATGTTCAAACCTCTCTCAAAAAATTATCGTAAAGATCAATACAATTATCAATAGAAAGATCTTTAATATTATTGAAATTATACATAGTTGATGCAGAAGATAAATTTATTATTTCATTATTTATTTTTTGATCATGATTATAAATACAATTTTCATGAAGAAAAAATGACTGTCCTACTTTTGTTGATATTACAGGTATTTTTAATTGTGCACATTCGAATACTGACTGAGGTCCTCCTTCGCATCTAGAACTTACAATATACAAATCAAGTGAATTATACAATTTATTAATTGTTTGCTGATCAGGTAATTCAATATATGTAAATTTAATACCTTCATTATTTAATCTATTTATCACGTATTGTCTTCTCCAGCCACTCAGAACAACATGTACATCTTTTCTAAAACGACATATATCTTTAATTTTTTCAACAAATATGTCTGGTCCTTTTTCTAATTTAGGAGTCTTAAGATCAGATCCTTCTGTATCTCTTTGAAAGCTGCCTATTAGAAATTTATCTTTAGGTAAGTTTAATATTTCTCTACATTTATGCTTATCTTCTTTAATCCATATTTTATTATTTACCCAATGAGGAATAATTTTAACCGGTTTTGATGATAAAGATTCTATCAAATCTTTAGTTTCTTTCGTATAGGTGTGATAATAATTGACTAATTTGTCTCTTATTAAAAAGTTTTGTTTTCTTTTTAGATCAAATTTTTCAGGTACTTCATGATGAACTGTACACACAACTTTTTTTCTAGCAAGTATTTCAATTGGTATTTGATTCCAACACCACGAAGCAAATAACCATATTAATTCCGTATCTTCTTCTATTCTATCTAAAGAAACATCATGCGAAGAATGTTGTAAAAATTCATTACCCATTCTGTCTACAATCCAATTTTCTCTAGGTACATGACAAAATATTTTCAAATCAACCCCTTCATTATTTTAAAATAGATTTTTGAACACGTCTCTATTGAATCAATCTTTGTCTTTTTATTATTTTTTTCTACTAAATTCCATTTCATACTAGGCGGTTCGTATAATTTTGTTGGTTTAAAATCCCAAGATTCTTCCTGAACTATAATTCCATCGTGCACAATTTCTTGTGTGCCTCCTGTCGAACTACAAACTATTTTACAACCTGATGCCTGCGCATCTACAACAACATTAGGACAATGATCAAGATAAGCTAAATGAACAAATGTTGATGATCGCTTATAAAGTGAAAGTAAACTCATGTAGTCTAAGTCTCCCATAAGAAATATCCTCTCATTCTTTGGTATTTTTTTAGCATCGTCCATTGTAAGTGCACCTGCTATAGCAAAAATTGCATCTTTTGGTGCAAATTCTAAAAAGTATCTAATATTCTCATTTAATCTTTTATGTGGTCGCCAAGAAGATGCACATGACCACACTTCTGTATCTTTGCCAAACTTATTATCCCAGAAATTTAAATTAGCTGCTTTAATTAAATTTAAATCTGCGGCATTGTGGATCACATAAGAATTTTTGTGTGCACCAAACCAACTTTCTGTTAATTTCTTATTAAAATTTGATTGGAAAACTACAGCGTCTGCATTCTGATATGAAAAAACAATAGGTGCATTTTGTCTATTATAATCTTGTTCAGAATTAAACCAGATTCCATCTAAACGAAGAACCATAGGTTTAACCTTATGTAGCTGTTGCTGTATTAAACAGAATTCAACGTCAGCTTCTTCTTGGCTGCTTAATATAACTTTATTATCTTTAATTAATTGATTAAATAAAGTTCTAGTAAATTTATTAGGTCCGCTATTTGAACTCGGATTAAAATTATGTGTAAATACTTTCATCTATCGTAATCATCCTTAATTCTAACAACATCATCAAGGTGATTTGTACTAACTTCAATTAGCATAACTGGGCTCGAGCCAGCACCAAACCTATGTATTTGTTTAGGATTGACGTGATACACAGATCCTGGAGGTAAATGCTTAAAGCCATTTTCCTCTTCACCTTCCCACAATATTAAAACACCTGACATTACATATAGTGTTTCTTCTTTTTTGTTATGATATTGCAAACTCATTCTTTGGTTTGGGCTAATACTCATCATTTTTGCAACATAATCTTTTGTTTTTGCCCAAATTACCTCGTAACCCCAAGGTTTATCTACTTTCTCACATTCACTTATATGTTTACCTGTTTCACTCAACATATCCCCTCTCTCTTATCCATTCAGCACTTTGCTTTTGTTTTATCGATCGATCTTCAGTAAAAAGTTCTGGCCTTTCTAGATCAATATTATAATGGTAACACACGATTGGAAGAAATACAAGAGGTAATTTTTCTTTTATAGCTAAATGCATCATTGGCAAGAAAACTGCCTGATCACATGCAATCATAATCCAATTTCCATCGTCGTCATAAAAATTTTTAGGATTCACCTTTTTAAGTGCAGAAGCTCTAAAAGTTTTTAAATGACTAGATACCCAGGGATGCTGATAGACGCTCTGATTTGGTTGTAGTTTCATTTGTTTTGATATTCCATAGTTTGTATAAGCCCATCTTTGTGCAGTCCAACAAACAGCAGGATTATGTTCACTATATATCTTATCTAAATAATACAAAGTGTCATTTTCTGTCAACCAATCTCCAGCATCTAGCCTAACAACAACTTCATCATTATCGATATATTCTATTTCTTCAACTGTATTTCTCACTTCTCCATATTTTTCTTCTCTTCTAACAAATATAAATTTTTCTCTACAACAAAGCGATTCGACCAAATTTTTTGAGAATTGTAATGTATTATCTGTAGACACATCATCAATAAGAATTACTCTCCAATTTTGATAAGATTGTGCAAACACAGACATTAATGTTTGTTTAATTTCTTTTTCACAATTATATGCAGGTATTAAAAATACAAATCTGGTTTCTTCCATTATTTCATCACCTCAGGTTCACCTCTTTCAATATAAACATGAGGTGTAGGTTTTTCAAAATCAACGCGATTATGAAATATCCATCCTCCCATTTTATCTTTTAATTTTTTTGCAAGATCTTTTATTTCTTCATCTGTAACATCTTCCCATTTCTTATTAAAAAACATATTGTTTTCAGGCGTATCTTCTTGAGATATATTATACATACTTTGCCAATGCTTAGACCAATAATTCTTATATGTTTTAATTTTTCTTTCTAAATCCATCCAGCTATAATGATGAACGCCAGGTAAATTTTCTACTAAATTATTAAACCAATTTTCATAAGCTTCAACTGCGTCTTCATTACCTGATAATGCTTGTATCCTTAAATTATGAATATTTTGATCATAAAAATTCATACAAGGTATTATTTCATATGAATTAGCATCAATATAATCACAACCATCTGTTCCCTGTAAAGCGTAAAGATCTCCATTTTCATCCTCAGCTCTAAGCTGTTTAGGTATACCGTGTGTTATATGTTTATGATTTCTACTCAATCTCCATTTCCAAGGATTGACATCAATTCTTACTTTTTCAGACCCACCCCAATATTCTATTACAGGTAATGCCAGTAAATGCATCGATTTAGGAATACGCTTAATCAATTGTTTAATTTTTTCATAATCTTCCTCATGAACGATTTCATCTGAATCCATTTGCCAGCACCAATCACTAGTACATAAACTTCTTGCATAAGCCTTTTGCAAACCATCAAATACGGCAAAACGTGGATGTGACCAGTCCCTTTTCTTTTGTTCAATGATAATTCTATCATCTTTTTTAGAAAGTTCAACCAGTGACTCCCACGTCCCATCTGTAGAACCTCCATCAACAACAACTACTTGATCACAAAAATTTAACATTGATTTAATTGCTTGGATGTATGGATATTCTTGTGATATACAATCTTTTGTTGTTGTGTAACCGCTAATTGTTTCTATTTTTTTAATTTGATGATCTATAGCATTTAAGAATCTTTTTTTAGAATTTTTAAGATATGATTCTATTTCTTCTAGATTATAACTCCACCATTTTTCTGATGTGTGTTGACAATTATTATTGGTATGAATATGCATTCCTGATAATTTTGCTTCTATTAAGATTCTAGGACATGTGTCTTTACCTTTAGGCATAAAAACAAAATGAGAATATTCGCTCATCGCCTTTATTATTTCAGAATGTGAAACATTACCGATTAGATCGTATTTAATATTTTTTGATTTACAATATTCTATAGAATCTTCTACGCCTTTAATCCACGAATTAGACTGTATTATCAGTGCTTTGTCATTTCTTTTTTTATTTTTTCTATTTTCACTTAAATTTTTAAATGTTTTATCTGTAAACGCTGAGCTTATTATGTAGTTATCTTTACTTTTGAGAAAAGGAAAGCGTTGAATGTAAAAGTCTCTTTGCCCTTCTGACATCCACATTAAATTTTTTGCTCCAAACATAAATGCAGATATTAATTTACCTAATGGTTTTTCATGACAATCACAATCATTATTTTCTACTTCTTTATGTTTTTCTGTTGATCTATATTGACAAAATTTATAATCGTATTCTACAATTGAATAATTCACATTTGCTACAATTGTAGGTATTAAATTCATATTGATTGCAGAGTAATTAAAAAATATCCAACTTTTCATTTCTCCTGTTTCAATATTTTTCATATCCAATTCATTGCTTTTAATTTTACAAACTTTATAACCTGCATCAATTAAAGAATTGATGAATACCTCAGAAGTTAATTCAGCACCTCCAAGATATTCATCAGCGTATAAGTCAGAAACTACAACAATATCAGAATTTAAAATTAATTGATTATTGTCTTGTTTAGTATCAAATATATTTTTGTTAAACATTATCACCTCTTTTTGAGATAATAATACTGCTCAACAATCATTAATAAAACTTTAAAGTATTTTTGATGCCAAAAATGACAATTTAGATCTTTCACCTTTTTGAAGCTGGATATGTCCTGCCATTTCTTGATCTTTAAATTTTTCTGAAACTATGGTCAAACCGTTTGAGAGTGAATCAATATAAGGAGTATCAACTTGATCTGTATCACCAAGAAGAATTACCTTTGAATCTTCTCCAATTCTTGTTATGACTGTTTTTAGTTCATGAATAGAACTATTTTGAGATTCATCTATAATTAAAAATGTTTCAGAAAATGTTCTTCCTCTCATAAAAGCTAATGGTGCAATTTCTATTTGACCAGTTCTTCTCATTGCTTCAAAATAAGACAAGTCTTTATCTTTCATACCTTGTCTAAAATTATCCATAATTGGTGCAATCCAAGGTAACATTTTATCATCAGCATCACCTGGCAAAAAACCAATATCCCTACCTACAGGTTGAATATTACGTGTAATTACGATTCTTTTGTATTTTCCTTTATTTATACCCTCGATTCCCGCCATTAATGTTAAAAAAGTTTTACCAGACCCAGCAATACCGGTCAAAGAAACCAAAGGAACGTTGTCATCAAGCAAAAGATTTAAAGCAAAACTCTGCTCTCTATTTCTTGCTTTGATTCCCATAAAGTCTTCTAATGAAAGCTTTTCCATTTTTTTAATGATTCCTCTTTTATTTTGTGCTAAAATGGATTGACTTCCTGATTTAAGACATATAAATTCATTAGGAAAGGTTTTTCTACCAATTAAGTCTTCAATGTCTTGTGTTAAATCATCCTCTTCATTATAAAGCATATCAATTAAGTGACTTAAGTCTTGTCCTAGATCTAATTCAACAAAACCCTTGTAAGATTTATCATTGTCATCAATAATCTGATCCTTGTAATAATCTTCAGATTTAACACCTACAGCATCACATTTAACTCTAAAATTAATGTCTTTTGTAATCATAACTACAGACTTGTCAGATTCTAAAGTCATTTTTTTAGCTAGCGCTATCATCTTATTATCAGCATCATCACCATTAAGACCGTTAGGAATGTCAGAATAACCTTCTAGCGCAACTCTTATTGTCTGACCATTTTCTAATTCAACACCTTCGTGTATTGACCCACCTTCTTTTCTCAAATCATCTAAGTATCTATTGACATATCTTGCATTTTCTCCTATAATTCCTTTCTTAGACTTAAATCTATCTAATTCGTCTAATGAAACTATAGGTAATACAACATCATTTTCTGGAAAAGAATGAATTGATGTTTTATCGTATAAGAGGACGCTCGTGTCAAGTATAAAAGTTTTACGCACATTTACTCCAAATTTTGTAATTTATGTCTACACTATTTAATATATGATATAGGAGACGAATATAAATATGAAGTGTTACGAATTTTATAATAAACAAAGTAAAACCTGTCAACAAAAAAAATGCAGGTACTGGATTAATTCAAAAAATGACGGCAATTGTTGTGTTGCCGCTTCTAATTCAGGTAATAAAACTCTTCAAGACATCGGAGAGATTTATAATATAACAAGAATGAGAGTCTGTCAAATAGAAAAAAAGATTATCGAAAAAATAAAAAAGAGAGTAACAGAATCACTCTCTCTTAATTAAATTTAAGATTAAATCTTATTTTATTATTCAGAATCTTTATCAGCTGCTAGTGATACTTTAACAATATCACTGGCATTTGTTTTTAGTAGTCTAAGACCTTTACGTGCTCGAACACCTGCTGATTTATTTCCTTTAATATTTTTTTGAATATCAACTTCAAGTGTTTCAATAAGTACTTTAAGTTCTTGCCATTTTTGTTCCAAATCACTTCTTACTTCTGACATATTATCCTCCAATGTGTTTTAGATGTCTAAAAGCTTTTTACTTTGCTTATTATTATTATAATCAATTTTATCTTCTGTTAAACTAAATTTAACATTTTCGTCTAAAGATTTGATTTTTTCTACAGCTTCTATGATAATATTCATAGCATCTCTAGATTCTAACTCTATTGCTAACAATCTCATGATTTGTACTTTCTGTTTTTCAGATAGACCAAATTTTATGAGATTTTTTACTATTTGTCGACATTCAATCATTTTATCGACTTCTAGTTCTGTATCTGTTTTTCCTATATTCATTTCTTTATCCTAAGTTAATTTCATCTTCAATGACTTTTTTAATAATTTTAAATTTGTTTTCGCCATTAATTTCTAAAACTTTAATGTGATATTTAAAATCGATTAATTCTCTAGCAATTACTATTTGAGATCCCCAACATTCATTATCAATAACATCTAATGCATGTTCAAAAGTTGTTATATCAGTATTTTGACCTACAAGAAAATTATATAATTTACTCGGTAGTTGAAGTTCCATATCTTCTATAGTTGATAGCGTCATATCTGTATCTTTTCCTCCTGGAATGATTTCAGATTTACAAACATCAATAACTTTATGCAATGTTTGACAATTATTACATTGTACTATTTTCTCTATAAACTTCCCTGTTTCATTGTCGTATTTAGAATACACAGGAAATTTGTGAAATAAATGATTATCTAAATTTTTATCTTTATTTTCATATATTTTAAGAGTACAATGACATTCCAATAAATGCTTAACACTATTTAAAACTTTCATTTATTTTCCTCAACTAAAGCACAACCAAAACTTTCTATTGTCTTTATTAAACTTGTAAACTTTACTATTCCTACAATCAATTCTCTATAATTTAATATTCTTTTATTATCTTTAAAAAATACTGCTCCTGATTTAATATAGTTTATAGATCTTAAATAAGCATCCAATTCTGTTCTTTCTCTTTTAGTAAATCTTGAATCTAAAAAAATTTCAACTTTTTTAGAATTTAAATTTTTAATTCTCTTATTTAAATAATCAATATTAGGATCACCAATTATTGTATCGTTTACTTTTTGGGTTAAATATTCTAATTGTTTATCTTTCAATCTTTTGTCTTTATATTGTAATACAATACCATCACTATCAATAGTTATTCGCTTACCTCTCTTAAGCTCTCTTTTTACTGCAATTGATATTACATCTCCTTTGTGTGCAGATATAATATCATTATCGTGACATGCAGCAATATCATTTAGAATATTCACATTTTCTTCATTTACTTTTAGAGAAACAGGCATAACATTGATTGTTTTTCTTTTAAGATTCTGAAGTATTGTTGCCTTAACTTCTTCATGCATTCCCTTGCAAAAAACAACATAACATTCTTTATCTTCATAAGACTTTTGAAGTAGGTGATGTATTTCACCTACAGAGTCAATAAACCCATCTATAATAATATATTTGTAATTTTCTGCATGCCATTCTTTTTTGTCAAGTAAAAAAGAATTGTCAAATTCAAAATTAAATTTAATTTGATCTGTTTTTTTAATAAAAGTTTTTTCATTGAATGATTCTTTTACAAAAACAGTGTCATCTGCGTCAATATTTTTAATTAAACTCTTAATAATGTTTTTATTTTTTTTACTTTCAATATTTTTTATTATTTCATTTAAATGATTTTTATTCGGTCTTTCTACTAAATTATTCAACTTATTTAAAATATTTTCTGTTATAAAATCTTTACATACTTCTCTATCTAAAGCATAAGCCTGATATGGGTGTTTTACATAAAAATCAACTAGCCACTCGGTTAATAGTGAACCTAAATCTTTAGAATTTAATTCTATTCTTGCAAGTTCATAGTCTATTACTCTTTTAAGGGTCTTAGAATTATCATCAAACTTATAGTTAAAAAAGTTCAGTGAGTTATTTTTAATATCTACGTTATCATAAAGTGTTACTTTATTTAGATGATTATTCTTAAACTCACTGATATTCTTCACAAATGAATTTTTAAGCGAATTTTCTTTAATTAAATCAATGTATTTTTCGCTATTATTCATAATCCTATGAGTCTCTCCAAAGATTATTAGCTGCATAAGTTAAAATTTCTTCTGCACTATTTTCATTATAACCGTATTCTTCAATAAGCGTTTCAATCATATTTGAATATTTTTTCTTTTGTTTGTCGTCTCTAGACTTTGACTTGGTAACAATACGCGATATATCTTTTACTGAAGTTATCAAATATTGTTCTATTGCTTCTTTAAGAGGCCCATAAGATCGATAATCAACAGTTTCTTGTTTTCTTAATTTAGCAAACATATAAGCTGTAACATCATTTCTAAATCCATCTTTTGCAGAACCTACAACACCAATCATTTCTTCAATTGACTTCATGAATTTTTCATCAGGTTCTCTTTCTTCTCGAGTAATTTTATCTTTTACTTTAGATCTAGTTGTATAAGATTCTGCATTATCTAGATAAGAATCAAATAACGACTGTGCTTGTTCTTCGTAAGCAGTGATAAATGCCTTAGCAATTTCTGTTTCAAGTATTCTAAGATACTCTTCTCTGATAATATCTTGTAGTATTTCTAAATAATGCTCACGTGTATTATCATCAATAATTTGTTCTTTAACTTGTTTTACCAAACTATCAATAGCATTAATAGGAGTGATCATATTTTTATCTGAGTCTGATAATGCACGATCTAGTGACTTCATAATGAATCTTGTAGATATACCTTCCATACCTTCACGTCTTGCTTCTTCACGCAAATCTTTAATATCAATATTTTTAACTCTTCCTTTTTCTATAACACTTTCACCATTGTATATCTTAAGCTTGGTAAGAAGATCACACTTAGCAGAGGGTTTAAGTCGACTCATGATACTAAACATAGATGCGATTTTAATAGTGTGGGGAGCAATATGAGCCGACTTAAAATCAGATCGATTAATCATTTTTTGATAAATTTTCATCTCCTGATCTAATTCTAGAACATAGGGAACTTCTATCTTTAAAACCCTGTCCAAAATAGCCTCATTAGTGTGTTCTGCTTTAAATCTGTTCCACTCTGATTCATTACAATGGGATAATATAACCCCATCAAAATAAAGCATATCATTCTTACCTGGCGAAGGTACACGTTTTTCTTGTGTTGCTGTCAACATTGTATGTAGAAATTCAATTTCATTTTTAAATACTTCAACAAATTCTACAATTCCACGATTACCCACATTAAATGCACCATTAAGTGAAAGTACACGTGGATCATCTTCAGGATAAAGATCTAGCTTACTAATATCTTCTGTACCAATAAGGACTGATACATCTTGACTATTAGCATCCATAGGCGGAACTACTGAGATACCTCTTCTACCTCTTTGTGAAAATGATGATTGAACTATTGGAAATTTTTCGTATTCACCATTAAATTCATCCATCAATCTATGACGACATATAGGACATAGATCGCCCTCTATATGTATTCCTAGCATCTCTTCAAACTGGCCCCTTAGGTTTCTAGGTAAAAGATGCAAAGGTTCCTCACGTACTGGACATCCTTCAAGATGATATATTCTATCTGCCATCTCTAAAGAACTTTTAACATGTTCAACCAAAGCAGATTTACCAGCACCAACCGGTCCCATTAAAAGAAGAACTTGTCTACTTTCTTCACCTTTTAATGCTGCTGATTTTAAGAATCTCATTAATTTGTGAATTACAGATTCCATTCCAAAAAATTCTTTTTCAAAGTACTGATATTTTTTAATCTTTTCACCATTGAAATAATTTCTATAATTCTCATCGCCTACATCAAGCGTAGAAACACCTTGTTTATCTATTGTATCATGCAATCTTTTATGTGCTAACATAACAATATTTTTATTTTCGCTTAGAACTTCCAAATAATCTAAAAAAGTTCCTTTAAATTTTTCTGTTTTACTATTTTCACGTTGATTTTTAATCAACTCTAGAAATTTTTTCTGACTCATTTAAGCTCCTATGTTTAAATTTCCCACATCTCTTCTTCGACGATCGTAAATAGTTTTACCTCGCCATCCCATATTTGTTTAATACTTTTAACTACTTCTTCAGCATATTTTAACTCTAAATCTCTTCCATCATGTTCATGTTTTAATTCTAAAATTTTATTTTTCTTATCTAAATCGCTAACATAAATCAAAGGTATTGAATTAATTCCTGTGTTTTTTATTAACTGGTGTTTTACTTTTTTCCAACCATCTTTATCTGAAACTTCAGTAACTTTAGCACCTCCAGACTTTGCATTACGTTGATATTCAAAAAAGTTTAACTCAACCATATCTTCTTCTTGCAAATACATTCTTAATGCTGATTCATCATCATGTATTTCTCTTATAAAAAAGCATTCTTCTAATCCTTGTTCTCTCTCTATTTTTTGGAATAAATAAAATCCCAAATGATATGGATTAACTCCACCAATATGAGGCCTAACAACAGCATTATGCATTTTCAAAAAAGGAATATGAAATTTTTGAGGTATTTCTAATTCATGCAGTAATTTGTAATGCCAAAAAGATGCCCATCCCTCATTAAGAATTTTTGTTTTAATTTGTGGTATAAAATAATGTGATTCGTCTCTAACAATATTAATTAAATCTAATTGCCAATTTTCATATTCACCATAATCTAATAAAAATCCTAATAAGTCTCTATCTGTTCCAATAAATGACTTTTTACGAATCATATCAACATATTTATTTCTTTTTTCTTGTACAAAATTACTCTTATTAATCTTTTTAATAAAATTATTTTGTTTTTCTTCAGGAGTCAATCTAGGCATTTCATATCTTTCAGTTTGAAACCTAATTGTATGTAATGCATCTAAAAAACTTTCTACCTTTTCTGCACCTATCATAGGATCTTCTGAATATTCATATATACGTCTTTTTGCATTACGCATTTTTGATACAATATTTTCAGGTGATGTATTTCTAAAAGTTCTATTATTTTTAAAAAAATCACTATGACCAATACAGTGTGCCATAATAAGAATCTGAAGATAAAGAGGATTCTCTCTCATAAGATAAGCAATTGAAGGATTGCTATTAATAATTAATTCATAAGGAAGTCCTTGCATTCCCATATTATACTGTTGGTGTGTTACCTCAAAAGACTTACCATAACTCCAATGATTATAATGACTAGGCATACCATGATATGACATGTGACCAATCATTTCGAAATAATCACAAACTTCATAATTAATTGGATGCCAATCTAAACCAAATTCTTTAGCTTTTTTACAGATTATTTCATCCCACTCTTTGAGCTCACTAAAATTCCAATGTTCTGTATATTTTTTAGTCATTATTACTTCCAAAAAGTTTTTTAAATTCTTCCCATATATCTTCCTTAGAATCTATTTCAACAATTTTAAAATTCTTACATTCTAAAGGTTTATAGACTTCAGACATAGGTTCACCCCAACCTGCTGTTCCTTTTCTTCCATCAGTTATTTCTATAAAACTATATAATTGACACATATCAATTAGCTTCTTACTTATATCCAATGCCTTATCATTATCTTCAATCCAATTATCTCCATCAGAACAATGAAAAGTATATAAATTCCAACTAGTAGGTGGATATCTTTTTTCCATAATATCAACTGCTTTTTCTATACCAGAACTTATATAAGTTCCACCACTTGAACCTCTTCCAAAAAACTCATCTTCATTTGTTTCTTTAGCTTCAGTTGTGTGTGAAATAAATACAATATCTGTTTTATCGTAACGATATCTAATAAATTGATATAGTAAGAAAAAGAACGAACGTGCTTTAAACTTTTTTGATTTTGTCATAGATCCTGAAGTATCCATAATAAAAAATATAACAGCATTTGTGACATTCTTTTTAGTTATTTCAATATGCTTGTATTTTAAATCATCTTTATGAAATGGAAAACGTTCTCCACTTTCAGGATCATAAGTTCCTGCTTTAATAGACGCTTTCTTACGCCTTATTTTTCTTTTAATAGTTTCTTTTTTAGATAATCTAGGTCTTATTCCTTCTTTTCTATAACCTTTTCTCTTAATAGTGTTATTGAATATATTAGGAAAACTTTTCTTTTCTAAATCGGGAAGATTTAAATCATCAAAAAGATATTTTGCTAATTCATCTAAAGATATATCAACTTCATAAAATTCTTCACCTGCTGTGTTCCCAGGTTTATCAGGCTGACCTCCATTTTTCTTTTTATTTTTAGGAGGAGAAACTTGCTGACCTTTTCTCACATCTTTACCTTGTGCAGATCCAACTCTAGGATTATTTTTCCCATAAATAAACTGATATTCTTTAATACCTCTTACTGGTATTTTTATTCTCTTTTTCCCGTCTTGTCCAATTATGCTTTCTTCCGCAACTATATCATGAATTCCATCTTTGATAGCTCTTTCAATCTTTTCTTTATGTCTTCTTCTATCAGTTGCTGAGCGATCTGCTGAAGATTTATGTTCTTTAAAAATTGACATTATTAATTATCCTCTACTATTAGTATACTCTATTATTCATAAAGTTAAATAAAGTATTATAGTAATGTACTATATTAAAGATAAATTATAATTTACAATTTTTGTAATTAATAACATATACTTTATATTATATTAATAATCTACTATCTCTCTCTATTAATAATTCAACTCTATCAATCAGGATATACTATTAGTAAATTATAATTTTTAAACATACCTATTTATATAGGGGTAAATTATGTTTAAAAAAATTATAGGTTTGGCTATGATAAGTTTCTTATTTGTCGTACAAGTAGGATGTTGTGTCAATAACAAATATAGCAAACCAAAAGACGTACTAAATGCTGAATATTTAAATTTTAAATTAAAAAACAAAAATAAAATTCTTCACAATCAAAACTTTGTGTTTCTAACTTCTTTTGTCATGACAAGAGACAGTAATAACTTCAACTCAATCTGTTATGTAGATGAAGATAAAAGTGATCTATGCTATGATCCTTTAGTTCCACTTACATCAGCCTCAGGTTATGTAGTAAATGTTAACAAAGAAAAAATTAATGTATTAACAGCGGCTCATTGGTGTAAAACTCTAAACACAGAAGATATAATGGACGCTACAGGATTAATCTTTGAAAAAGACCCTTTAGTTGGAATGTATGCAACATTTATGGGTAACGATTATCTAATAGAGAAAAAACCTATCATGAATGAAAAAGATGATCTATGTCTAATTGAATTCGAATCAAAATTTTATAAATATGCAAAAAATATGAAAGTAGCAAATAAAGCCCCAGATATTGGAGAAGAAATTTATGCAATCTCAGCACCACAATGGTCACATGAAGATGAAATAAGACAACATTATCAAGGCAAATTTGCAGGTTGTAATAGTCATGAATGTAGTTTTACAATACCAGCAACATTTGGAAGCTCAGGAAGTTCAGTCATTAATGGAAAAGGCGAGATAGTTAGTATAATAGCTAAAGCTGCTGTCGACTTTAACAATCTAGCAGTAGGTCCAAAGCCAGAAGCAATTAAACAATTTTTAAAGGAAAACTTATGAAAAGATCTGATATCAGGAACTTTATTAAAAGATACTATAACAATGAAAAATTTGTTAATGAAGAAATGACACCTTCACAAAAACAAGATAGAATTGCACATGCTGACGCTGCATCAAAAGGTGAAGAAGAATATGAAGCTGAAGATGGATCCAAACAAAAAGTAACCTTCTCAAAAGAAGAAGGTGAAAAAATACTAGCAGAGGAACTTCAAAAATGAAATTGTTCGTTGATAAATCACTAAATATAGACGATCAGCAATTAAATTACCTCGGTGAATTTTGTAATTTCTGTGCATCAGAATTACCTATAAATGGATCTTTCAATGTCTATGTAGTAACTGATAGACCTAAACATGGAATAACAACAACAGCACTTTACGAAGTCGGAAACAATACATGTCGCGTATACGGTAAAGGAAGAGCTCTTCCTGACATTATGAGAAGTATTGCACATGAAATGACCCATATGATGCAAGATCAAACAGGCTTACTTATAGGTCATATTCAAGATGCCGGGGGTTTTCATGAAGATCAAGCAAATGCTCGAGCAGGAGAACTTCTTAAATTATTTGCAAAAAGTAGCGACGATAGAAAAAGAATTTACGAATCAATTAGAAAATCTAAATCAGTTTTTTAATCGCTGTTATTATTTCTTTAGCTGTTTTAGATTTATTTTCACTTAACTTGCTAACATATTTACCTACTGGCATTACAATTTCCATCTGTGTACATGCCGGATCGATCGCAGTAAATGAAGGTATTAAACTTCTCTTAACCCATCTTCTAAGACCAATTTTGATATTTCCACCTAATCGTCCCTCAATTTTATCTAATTTTAATCCAGTTATACCACCAGAAACATCTAATTTAATTTTAATAGGCTGATTCAAAGTATTACTACTGTCTTTCAATAGATTAGAAAATTCTGACAATGCATTCTCTGCTCGAGTTGGATTTACAGTATAGTTAGGTGATGTAGGAATATATGCTGGGACTAGCACTGTATCTGGGTTTTGAATAATTTTTGTAACAAAGTCACCTAAGTCTATTACTGCACCAGAATAAACTGCAGTTGATTTAATTTTATCTCGAGGATTAACTTCAGACATAGATGCTAAGTCCATAACTAATTTTAACAAACCCGGTCCATGGACTTGTGGTTTATAACCAAATCTAGGACCAAACGTATGAAAGTTTGTAGATAATCCCACAACATCTTTGAAAGATGCACTATTTTTATTAAATTTTCTTAATGCTAAAGTTTGAAGAGCTTGCACGAATGTAGGGTGATTTTTCTGCATATCAGGTGACTTAATTGCAAATTCAATTTTTTTATCTGCATCATCTCTTTCTTTTTCTAATGCAGTGTTTCTAGCTCCAGCATCAAAACCATCCATACCTTTGAAATATTCATACATTTTATTGATAGCATCTCTAATATCTTCTAATTTTTTAGCCTCAACAGGATCAACAGTATCTGCACTAGGAATTTTTAATGCATCTCCATATTTTGTACCCATGTCTTTGCCTATATTAAATTTATCTTTATTGAAAGACATATAATCATAAAGATCTTTACCCATAGGATCTTTTTTCTTCATAAATTGAAGTATCCCTAAGTTAAGTGAATTAAAAGATTCTTTGCATGCATTAAATTCCAAAATAAAATCTTGACTATAAAACCATGTGTTGAATGTATTAATATCTGTCGCACTTATTGTTCCGGGAGTAACACCAGGAGTTATGGCTAAACCTGACGGAGGCGTACCAGCATTTAATTTTTTACTTAACCTAAATAAATCAGTTGCTTTAACAACAATAACTTTTTCCAAATTAAATTCTGACACATTCGAAGAACTATATAGTGCATGAATGTGTCTAGCCATTTGCTCAGGAAAATCTGGATCATTTGTACTCATAAAATATTTATTACTAATTGCTGTTGCATTTGTTTCCCAAAAACTAGCATACCAAGCTAATTCATACGCAGTTTTAGGTTGTGATCCTTTTGTATCTGTGGTACTAGTATGAATTCTAGGAAGAGTAATCATGTCCACAGATGGTTGAGGTCTTGGGTATATTAATACATAACCGTTAGCATCAGGCATGTTTGTAAATGTTGCATCTAACTTAACACCTTGATATTTATTGCTCTTTGTTTTCTTTTTCTCTGATAATATTTTTTGTATTTCACTGCGGATATATGACTCGTTTAAAGAACCATACTCTTCTTTTTTACCTTTTAATAATACTTCAAAAGATCCTAAATCAACTTCAATTTGTTCTTTATATGCTTTTATATTACCCGACTTTATATCTAAATCTTTAATGGCTAACGATGCATTATAACCCGGAGTTCTTTCTAAAATTTTTCTTACAACTAGTTGCTGATTTTTTATAGAATCATCAACATCTGCAGGTAGCCTCATTGCACGAGAAAGAAGACTTCCTGCTTCTTTTGTCATGTCATATGCCATTTTATAGAACTGTTGTGCATCATCTGAAATTATATCTCCACTAGCAACAGTTGCGCTATCAACATTAGTAATATCAATTGTGCGATTATTAAAAGCTTCTACATATCTTCCATCTTCACCAACTGCATAGATTCCTAATGCTTCTTGTTTGACACCACCCAAAGATGCATCACCTAACCATTCTGACGCACCTAAATATGCAAAAAACATACGAGTCATTGGTAGTTTTTCAGAGTCTATATCATTCTCAATTAATTTTTTTAATAAAACAGAATAAGCTAATACTTCATTATCATCTAAATATCCTAAAACGCCTCTCATTCCACCACCTTGATAAACATCAACGGTAATTTCTCGATATTGTGTTTCAAATATATCATACAGCTCACCAAAAACTTCTTCTGTTTGCGATGAAAAATCATCTAAATTCTTTGCATCAAAAATAGGACGTCCTTTATTATCATACTTAACAGAAGTAGCTTTAAGTCCTGATAAATCAAAGTTCTTTTCAACCATGAACTTAATCCAATAAAAAGGACGATAATTATTATTTCGAACAGGATCACCAGACATCCACTTTGTAGTTGAAGTTATAGTAGGATTATAAGGCAAAGCAGCTGTAAATCCTGTTAATGCTGTTTGAACATCAGGATCAGATGCACCAAAAAGATCTTTAGGTGTAATATCTTTAGTGTAAAAAGATCTAAGCTTTGCTTCGATACCTCCCGGATCTCCAAATATTTCTTCAGCACCTCTAGCAGCATCTTCATCATCGTTAATTTTTTTCATGATTGCTTGCATTATGTCATTTTCAAGTGAAGGTTCACTTGGATCGAATCCAGTTATATTATTTCTTTCTATTTCTAATATATTAGCCAAAGCATCAAATTCTTGTTTATCACTATGACCTAATTTTGGGAAGGAAGTATCATCTGTAGGTTGGGAATAAATTATTCTTGATGCACCCACAGTTCCTGATGATCCAGGTACAACTGATCCTGCAGTTGTTGTACTTGTTGCTGTTGCAGGCGTAGCAGGCGCAACATTAACAGCAGCATGAGCTGCACTACCAGGCTGTAATCCTTCTTCAATTTTAGCTTTGATTCTATTAGATATAATTTTTCTAATCATTTTTTCTGTTAACATTTTATTCCTCTTCTTCGTCGTCACTAAATATACCACTTACACTATCTGTTATTCCTGATAAGGTACTCGATATATTTAAATTATCACCCATATTACTCATTGCATCACATAATGTCTCAACTGTTTTTTGCCTTATTTCTTCTGTAAAAATAACATCAAAGATCTTTTCTCTAATAACGCTGGTAACCATAGTTAATAAAGCCTCAGCATCAATACCTTCTTCACCGCCTAAAACACCTTGAATATTGTCCATGAATTTGTCACTTATTCCTAATTCTGATTTTGCGGTTGGTGCTATCGATTGTTTGAAATGACCTACCATTTTATCAATAAAATATTCAGCAATTGCTTCAACAACTCCATTTAATATCACATCTAACCAAGCTTCACATGCACCTTCTTCCCACTGATCAAAGTATTTTTTAATTTGCAAAAAATCCATTTCTTCAATTGAGTTAATAATAATTCTTCCTAATATCTTATCCGGATCTAATCCAATTTGTGATAATATTGCTGTTGCAACTCTTTGTTTAGCAGCGTCAATAACAGGATTTGCTATTTGACTGTATATCATATCTGCTAATGATTTACTTTCTGCTTCTAAAAGAAATTTATTTGCTGCTTGATGAGATTCATAAATACTCATTCCTGTCTGATTACTAATTAATTCAACTAAATCAGATTTAAAAACTTTTTGCTTTCTCATTAATCAAGTCTCCTAATGATCTTTATTTTCTATAGATAAGTATTTTCTTCGATCATTAGTTTCTTCTATAATTTCACAGTCGACATCTATTATTATATTATCTTTATTAAACTTTGTAAAGTTGAATTTAGGTGTATTATTATCAACATGTTTCTTCTCACGCCTTTCTTTTTCTTTATCTGCAAAATCAATCCATTTATTTAAAATTACAGTAGTAGAAAAAACAATAACAACAAATACGATAAGAATAAATGTCATTCCATTCATAAATTAAATAAAATATATTGCATATCAATAATACACAATATATAATAACCCCCACTAAGTAACTATCACTACACGTGCAAACTTATAAATTTCATGTTATACTATTAATATAAAGATAAAAAGGAGTTACACAATGCTGTTATTTTTAATTACAAACATTTGCAATGCATACACAAAAAATGATATGAATACACAACATCACTGGTACAACGAACCACAAATTGTACTTTGCAATGATTCACATATACCTGAAAACAATATCAAAACAGCAATAAATTTTTGGAAAAACTTAGGATTTAAACTTAATAAAGAAATTATCAAAAAATCATGCGAAGAAGAATTTGTTAGCAATGAAATAAGAATCACAGGACAAAGAGACTTAGACATAAAAAGATATTATGGTATGACATATCGTAACTACAATCAAATTGGAGGCAATTTTTATCTTGACGCAGCGACAATTAAAATTGATAATAACTATACACAAGATCTAGATCTTATAATTCATGAAATAGGTCACTCACTAGGTGTTGATCATGAAGAACATGATAAAAGTCATATTATGCATCATTTAGTTGTTGAATCATCAATAACAAGACACTTTTAATTAATTCTACTCAACATT
>Ga0181580_10000018_pt1 | contig 81613 bp, 73 predicted proteins | sample 071ome_23_FD_132413 | JGI IMG/M metagenome (GOLD analysis project Ga0181580, IMG submission 132413) | Coastal salt marsh microbial communities from the Groves Creek Marsh, Skidaway Island, Georgia - 071403BT metaG (megahit assembly) | ecosystem: Environmental > Aquatic > Marine > Intertidal... | reverse complement strand
GGGGGGGGCAGGGCTGTTTGATGTTGAGCAGCTGGAAGTGATGAGAGGGCCTCAGGGCGGGCTTTACGGTCGCAATACTACTGGTGGAGCTGTCTTGTTGAATACACGTCGAGCCCGATTTGATGAACAAAGTGGCTATGTTCGCATTAACTATGGCAATTGGCACACAGCAGGTCTTGAAGCTGCCGCCAATATAGTGCTAAAGGACAATCTTGCCTGGCGTGTTTCAGGCAGGATACTTAGTCGTGATGATGCCTGGCAGAGCAGTCTTCCCACGAATACTGAGCATGGCGAGCAGCAGCAGTGGGATTTCAGGTCCTGGCTGAACTTTCAAGCCTCAGAAACTTTCAGCATAGAATGGAAAATACAGTCCGGAGCAGATAGCTCTGATATTGACCTGGGTAGGACGGTTGGGGTTTATGATGCTAGCGGCGGTTTTTGTGCCGGAATGCTGGGCGGCTATCGGGATGATACCAACTGCCTGAGCTGGGCTGGATTTAATCAGCTTGTGCAAAGCATGCCCAATACCAATCAGGTGAACACGCAAGCCGTTGATGGATCTCGCGTGTTGTCATCACCACTGAATGAACAGGATAACGATTACCTCGGTAATCTGCTTGTGCTTAACAAACAGTTTGAAGGATTCAATCTCTCTTCTAGTTGAGCAGTGTATTTCCTTCATTATTTTTCGCCTATGCAATTACCAAGCATGACTTCATGGATATCACTGTAATAATCAATAACAAGGCTGCCTGGGCGATAACTGTCATATTAATTTCACTCAGCTATTTTGTCTGTTACAGCCTGATTGAAGTGGATAGCCTGCCTGGCTTTTTTATTATGCTATCGATAACCGTAACCTGGGCAATATTGGCTACACCATTTCAAAATTTGTTACTTACCTCGGCTAGAAGAAAATTTATTCGTAACTGGTATGAAGCAGAAGATGTTATCTCGGAAATTGCCGAAAAGTTGACAGTTGATAGTGACAGGAAATCAATATTTACTATTTTATCTGAAGTGTTGGACGATGTTTTTCAACTAGAAAACAGCAGAGTCATAATTGCCGCAAGAGACGATGATGAAAAAATTTCTCATTATGAAGATCTTGGTATGGGCGGTTTTAACGCTGATATGGAGCAGGAAAATATTAAGAGTTTGGTAGGTGATTTTCAACGTGAACAGAATCCTGATTATCTGGAAAATTATAATAACAGTATTAGGGAGCTGTTAAGCGAAGAAGGCTTTAAAGAAAGGCAGCGCTGTCTCGTAGTGCCATTTTATTCTCCAGAATATCTGGAAGGAATAATTATTATGGGAGAACGTAGTAACCAGATGTCATTTGGTGACCGAGACCTGAGATTCATGTATCGGCTGGTAAACTATATTTCAGCAATATTATATAGACTTACCCCATTTGAGAAACTGGAACGTCTCTATTTTGAAAACCGAGAAAGATTGCATGATGCCGAAATTCAGTTAATTCGAGCTCAGAAAATTGAAGCAATCGCTCATGCAACTCGGCAGTGTCATCATGAAATCCGCACCCCACTAAATATTATCAAGCTTGGGATAGGTCGTATTCAGACCATGGATGACCTTGAGTCATATAAGAAATATGCAAATGAGGAAATATCAAGAGCGTTGGAAATCGTTGATGAAACGCTCACTATTACAGACGTCACAGAAGTTGAAGATGACAGAAGTAGCAGTTTTGATATCAATGAGGTAATCAGGCGCAGTATTAGAGTTGTGGATCTTGAGCGATATGAGCTTGATATGGATTTTCAGAATCTACCTGAATTTACAGGGTATTTCAGTGATATGCAGGTCGTAGTTGCAAACCTGATCCATAATTCACTGGATGCCATGCCCGAAGGTGGCAAGCTGTCTATCAGAACCTATCCACGGAACAACAGTATCGTGATTGAAGTTGAAGATAGTGGCAGCGGTATTGAGGAAGAATTACGCTCCAGAGTATGGGAGCCCTACTTTAGTGGAAAGGAAACTGAAGTGGGTAATTCAACGGCAGGCAGAGGTTGGGGACTGACAATTGTAAACCGCATTGTTACTGAACATCAGGGAACAATTAACTTTAATAGTCAGGCAGGCCGAGGAACCGTCTTCACAATCACGCTGCCACTGGCCATGGCAGCTTAATTTTTTTTAAATTCCTGCGCTTCTCGTGCGCGTTGTTCAATAAGTAGTTCGCGAAGGATCTCAGACTCCTTGTTATATACAATCCGCTTTAAAATGTTCAATAACTGATCTTCGCTAAAAGGCTTTTGCAGATAGGCAGAGGCCAGTCCAAGCTCTGGGTCTTCGGCAATTCGACGTCTTTCCCGGTCATCATAGGCAGAAAGAATAACTACTGGAATATGTCTTCTGAATGGGCTGCGATTTTCCTTCTCTCGCAATAGTTTAAGAAATTTTTCACCATGCATCTTGGGCATTTGCCAGTCCAGTAATATGCAGGTGATCTTGTTAGATAGAAAATCAAAACCACGCTGATGCATGCTGAGAATTTCAAAAGCATCAAACCCATTGTAGGCAGTGAGAGCTCGATATAATCCTGTATCGTTGATGAGTTTGGTAATTAATTCTGACTGCAGCTCATTATCTTCAACCACAAGTACCAATGGCTTTTCTTCAGCAGTAGATTTGGTAGAAAAAAAAGACATAAATTTAGACAGCAACGGCAGTTTAATTTCCTGATGATCTTTGAGGTATCTGTATATAGCTTGCCAGTATACTCTTATTTGGACAAGGTGCTACTGATGGCAAGCTGGTAGTCTTGTAGAATATGGGTATATACATAAATAGGGCCGTAGTACAAACCCGATAGAGCCATAAACGGAGAGATCAAAACCATTAAAACAGTATTAATGAGCAAGCGTATAAACGGGAAGGGCTCTTCTGGATACCTTTTTTCTAACTGTAATTTTTTATACTCAGCAAGCTCAATTGGTTTGCCTTTAATTTGCTGTTGCCACATTCCCTCAATATATTTTCGATAACTGCGTTGAGGGTACTTTTTCCACAGTTTAAGCTGTAAGTGATTTATAGCCACCCAGTTTTCGTAAACGGCGATGAGCTTGTAAATAAACCCGGCTGCACCCCCATAGAAGAGACTCCAGAGCAGAGCAAGAGGATAAAAAATTATAATGGGCAGTTTATAAATCATGGGTAATAAGCCAATGCTCAGAAAAAATGTACAGTTCGGTAAAATTTCGCCGAGTCGCCATTGCAGGCAACCCATTCCGAAAAGTATATTAAATATACATAAGATTACCAGTATATCAATGTAAAATAGTCAAAAGAATTAGGCTTAATTAGAGGCAAAATGCCATCACAAAAGTTGTATTTATCAGGTTGGTAATCCATGAAGATATCCTTCAGTAAAAGTAAAATTTACCTGGTGCTGGCATATATTGCGGTTGCTCTGCTTGTCAGGTTGATTTTCACCGATGTGATAGGGACCTATACCCTGTGGCAGCCGCTGATATACACCATGTTGTTACTGTTTATTATTTTAAGTTATGAAACCTTGCTGAAGACCATTCAACATTTAACAGGTGATATCAGTGAAAATGAATTGGACGCTTTTAGTCAGGTACTTGAACTGAACAAAAAGATTCAAGGCTCCATGGATCCGGACAAGGTCCTTAGATTGATTGAAGTTGCCTTGAAAAATTATTTTGGTGCCAATCATGTGCTTATATACCTCAATGAAAATATTGAAACAGAAGAGATTCAGCTAGCAACGCATAAGGGAAAAACAAAAACAAATTCTGTGAAAGTTTGGCCCTATTCAGCAAACGCCTTCCCCTTAAGTCAAGGGCTTGTAGATGAAATCATAAAATACAAGGAAATATTTATTGCCAAGGATAAGCCGACATTTGCAGAATTACTTTTTCATGAAACACAGACTGATCTTGCTATTCCGGTAATTCATGATGGGCAATTGCTGGCTCTGATCTTAGTATCCCATTTCTCAGCGGATACATTTTACCTGCAAAAGGAGCAACGGCTACAAATTCTTGGATATCTGGCTAACCAGTTAGCATTGATTCTTGATCGTATTCAAATGTATCAACAGGTGATGTTGCAGACAGCGATGGATCATGCTGAAAAAATGCAGGTCATGCAAAGCATCAGCAGCAATATTGCGCATGAAATGCGAACACCACTTTCTGGCATCAGAGCCAGTGTTTCAGGGGTTGAAGAATATCTGCCGGATCTGACACGAGCATATGAGTACTGTCAAAAAGTGGCGCCTGAAGACTTCCCTCCCATACGTGAAGATCATTTGAAAGGATTAAATTCCACATTGAGCCGTATAACCCTGATGATAGACCAGGCCAATACGGTCATTGATATGCTGTTAATGAACCTGAGGGAAACTTCTCTGGATGAAAACCAGATGAATGTGTGTTCTGCAGCGGAATGTGTTACCCAGGTTATCGACCGTTATCCCTTCAAATCAGGAGAGTTGGACAAAGTCGAACTTGATCTGTCTGATAATTTCAGATTTTTGGGGATTGAGAGCCTTTTCATCTATGTGATTTTTAATCTGCTTAAAAACTCTCTTCACTCTATTCGATCTGCACAGAAAGGGAAAATTTACATTACCCTGGCAACAGCAAAACAGATTGACCCATTAAGCCCGCTTGAATATTTCAATGTTATTTATTTCAGAGATACTGGCAAAGGCATAGATCCGGAAATCATTGATAAGGTATTTGACAGCTTTTTTACAACCAAAGAAGGGGGAACAGGAGCTGGTCTGGCTTACTGCAAACGTACGATTAAAAGCTTTAATGGCAGAATCAGTTGTGAATCGCTTATTGATGAATTTTGCGAGTTCACTATCAGCTTCCCTGCGCTTGGATCACCTTCCTGACAGTGGCTGCCTAATGAATGATTTCTGAGCTGATGGTATTGGCTTCAAGAAAATCAGCATAGGTGATAATTGGCTGATCTTTTATTTTTGACAGATGGTCAGCTGGAATCAAACCGGCGATGTAATTAACAGAATCATTTACACTCATCGCTGGAAAATAATGTGTCTGCCAATCGTCGATATAATCTGCAAGAGGCTGGTCACCTTCTTCAATAGTGAAGCCGGGTATTAATTCATTCCTGCTGAGTTTTTTGATCAGCTCTGAAGGTGCTTTTATCTGTTTCAGCGTTTCAATGTGTGCCAGCATACTAGCGTGATTGAAGATTAGCAGGCACTTCTTATTACCCTTATTGTCAATCATCAGAAAGCCTGGTCGTGGCGTGTCAATCATGTAATATTCAATACACTGATATTTTTCACGTAATTTCAGGAAAAAATCCTGAAATTCAGCATCGACCAGAAAAGCATCGCGGTTGTTGGCAATGATGGGGTCAGTGATAAGTTTGAAGCTATTTCTGAAATACTGGTCCTGGAAATTACTGATAATAGTATTAATTTTTAGTCGTAATTTAGGGTCATGCTTGTCGATAAACTGGTCGATTAGTTGTTTATTGAATGCCTTGATGGCAAGTTCCGTATCTGCCTGGCCGGTTAGCAGAACTTTTTTGATAAAAGGGTTTTTTAGCTGCATCAAAAATTCTAGGCCATTCATCTCAGGCATGGAGTAATCCACAATCACTGTAGACGCGGTCTGAAACCTAGCAGAATTCAGTACTTCCAGGTGAATCTTATCGATATCAATATGGGAAAGAGAGTCTGATTCTTGTGGCCCGGTTTTGTAATTTGAATAGCAGCGTTGTTGTATCTGTATATGTTTGTGTGCCTGATTCACACATTAAAGAGCATCACTGACTGATTGAAATAACCTGAAGCTGAGATTTTTGTTCAACATCAGGCTGATGCCCTCCAGAAAGTCAGGGTCATCGTCAAGAAAAATTACCTGTGTAGGGAAGTAAAACGGGTGTCCGACAGTAAAGTTCTCGTCCATGATTGGTTCTGCCTGTGTTATTCAGCTTCTGGCAATATGTGCTGACATTGTTTCGCAATCAGGTCTGAATAGACGTAGGTTTCTTCATTCAGAATGTATGCAGTGAAAGACATGTTATCAGTCGGCATTGTAATTTCAATGCTGTCTGCGTACTGTAATTGCTGCTCTGCGTTTGCCTGTGAAAAAGTACTTTCACTGATTAGCAATTGCCCCGGTTTGCTTTGTTTGGAAAGAAAATAAGCCGTTTCCAGGCTCTTGCCCAGCAGGATCTCAGATTCAGACTCCACATTAAAAAATGTTTCACCACTATGGATAGCAAGACGGAATTGTAGTGCCTGAGCTTTCTCATTCTTGTGCCGGTGATTAATTTTCTGCATAAGCGCAAGAAATAACTGTCCACAACATATCGCGTTGAGGCCATGCTCTTCACCACATTTATGGCTGTCAAACGAAACCATGGTGGACTCGCCTGTATAGCGATGCAGGGTGCCACCATAAAGCTTGGCTGCCTGTTTCAGGTGCTGATGATATTCGTTAAGTAATCTCGAAAAGGTATTGGGATGCAATAACTCAATCGCCGTATGAACATTCACGACTTTGACAACCAGCAGGCTGGCCATGATTTTACTGGATCTAGTGAGTGCTTGATCTGTTCCTGGCTTGAGCATGCCGCCCAGGTTCAACTCATGGGCGCGGTTTTCCTGGTATTTCTCGATCAGGAACTTACAGGCTTTTTGTAGACCTGAAATCTCATCTGTTCCAGCAGGCTCAGCCAGTACAGCTTCATCTGGATCATCAAGTGCTGCAGTAAGTTGCTTAATGGGCCCACTAATATAGGATGCCAGCGCCAGACTTAGTGCCACTGTCAGCAACAGCCCAAAAAGCAGAATGCCCCAGAAGTAATAGCGGGTGCTGTTCAGATTGGCAAGCAGTTCACTGAGATCAAGTTCCAGTTGAACTGAGCCGGCAATGGCATCCTGTAGACGAATATCAGCCTGATAGACAGTCGAGTAGAAAGCATTGGCCGGCACGCTACCAGCACGGGTCAAAATTTCCCGGTCGACATCAAAAACGGTTATTTGTCCAATGGTCGCAGTTTCGGCCAATTGGCTCACCACTACATTCAGGCCCAGCAGATCATTTGCCAGCACCAGCTCCCGCACTGCATCCGCTGTTTGTGCCACCAGGGTATTGCCGACTTCATCGGCCTGTAATTGCAAATTCAGTCTTGTTTCACGCTCGATAAATATCCATAAGGTACTCATTGTCAGAATCAAGACACCGCAGAAAAGTAGTGCGATTTTGTAGCTAAGGGTCAAGCTCTTGAAGAATGAAATTGGCATGGCTGGAAATGAAATTTATGAGCTCTGCCCAGCTGTCTGGAGGCTTATCTCGTGATTATGTACAAATTCGTAATTCATATGCTGGCTGGGCTTTTCCAGGCCATAGCCCTGAACATAGTCCACACCGGCCTTCCATAAATGGGGTAGCACGGTATTATCTTCAATCTGGGGTACAATGACTTTAAAGCCCCGCCTATGTAAATCGTTTATCAGCAATTTCAAATCTTCCAGCTGGTAATAATTGTCGCTGATATCCCTGACCAGCGTGCAATCAAGTTTAACGCACTTTGGACTTATCGCGCTGAGATATTTCTCAGGCTCAATAACGCAGCCATAGTGGCAGACGATATAGCTGATACCCATTTCGTCCAGGCCATGACAAAACTCAAGGCAGTGATCAGGGCAATTGCAGATGCTTAGTTCACTGATCTGGAAAAGCAGGCGGTCTTGTGCAATGTCCTGCTTATGCAAATAATCAGCTAACCAGGGTATAAAGGTAAGGCTGGCTAGTGAATTACTGGTCAGATTGATGATTAACCTGGATGTCTCGTCAGTATGCTGTCTGCTTAATGCCTCACAGGCCAGCGAGATGATAAGCCTGTCCAGTTTGTCGCCCATACCGTTAAGATTGGCCAGTGGAATATAGGTCGAAGGAGAAATAAGTACTCCACCGGGATCCTGCAGGCGGCTTAATACTTCATAATATTTACTGCCTTGATCCTGCAGCCCGGGCATGGGCTGAAACAGCAGGGTGAAGCTGCGCTTTTGTAGAGCTTTTTCCAGGCTGGTCAGCAGGCCTTCCAGATCATTGCCCGTAGCGTGGAAGCTTTCTAACTCAGCGCCTACTGTCGAGGGGAGTTTCCTGCTCATGTTCAATCGAGCTCGGGTAATGCTATCCTCCGCGTCCAGTGCATTGTTATTGATGACAGCAATCCCGATTGAACTTGAGAGTTGCAGGCTTGGTAGGGCAGTGGAGGTGATCCGATTATTGATTTTACTTTTGATGAAATCTGCCAGCTCAATGGCTTCGGCAAGCGGACACTCTGCAAGTATTAGAGCAAATTCATATTCAGACAAGCGGGCTGCTGAAAATTGTTTCTTTACTGATTTTTGCAAGAATGTCGCAATATCCCTGAGCAGCAGGTTGGCATTGCTCAGGCCAATAGCAGATTTAATATCTAGAAATTCATTGACCTGTACGATTATCAGGGAATAGTGCTGATTGTGTTTAATAGCGCCAGCAATGGCCAATTCAATTTTTTCCTGGAAAAAGGCACGGTTATACAGACGGGTCAGTAAGTCCCTATTTTTTATGGAACGCCGTTTTTGTCTGTAGCTGTCATTACCGCTGGCAACTCCAATCATGAGTTGTAGGCAATTCTGTTCTCCGACACGAACAGGCGAAAAAACCAGTGACACCTTGTTACCTGCCAGCTCAAGAACAAGCTGCTTTTCCTCGTGAATATTTGCACACAACAAGTGTTTCAGGGCATCGCGATGTGTATCACTGAACAGGTCCAGTAAGGGAGTTTTTTCCAATGCGGCTGCGGACTCAGCTGCAAACAGCTCTGCATAGCTCTGATTACAATACAGGTGCATGCCTTCAAGAATATAGGCCAGTGCCTGCTGAGTATTATCCAGCAAGGTTTGATGCCGTTTTTCCAGTTCCCGGTGATTGAGTTTTAGCAAGCGATAGCGGGTTTTCAGAGCTTGCTTGTTGACCTCCCGCCGAATAGCAAACCGGACATGTGCTTCGTCATCAAAGGCAATGATGTCCTGTACAGGCTCACTCAGTAAACGTTCATCAAGCTGCTTCGACCCAGCCTCACTCATTATGATGAGAGGAAGATCCACCCCCGAGTTTGTCATTACCCGAATAAAGTCCTGTACAGAAATCGAACTGTTTAAGTCAAAAATAATCAAATGCCATTTTCTACAGCTGAGCAGCTCATTGAGCCTTTTATACGTATCTGTGCAATGGGCATTTAGCTGTAGTCCTTGTACTCTCAAGTGCTTAAGAGCTCGTTTACCCGGTCAAGCTGTTTGGAGATTATCAGCAGCTGAATCAGCTCTGTTTTGCTCACTACTTCCATCAGGCCTGCTCCTGCTAAGCTTTGCCATGGATGTGAAGAGCCTGAAAAGCACCCTATCCTGAAAATTTAGTATAGTGGTGTCTTGCTGAGCTGCCCACTTTCTTCCTTGACCAAAGTCGGCACCAGATAACCGGGTAATTGCTTGCGCAGGCCCGCCAGTAGTTGGCGTGCTGTGCTTTCTGAGACCTCGAAATGTGAGCTACCCTGAACTTTATCCAGCAAATGCAGGTAGTAGGGAATCACACCATAATCGAACAGTTTTTCGCTAAGCGCTGACAATGCCGGTAGTGAGTCATTAATGCCCCGAAGCAAAACACTTTGATTGAACAATTCGATCCCGGCACTTTTTAACTGTTTACAGGCTGCATGTACTTGCTCATCAAGCTCCTGTGCATGATTGCAGTGAATAACGACGATGCATCTTAGGGGAAAACGCTGTAGCAAGTCACAGAGTTTATCGTTCACGCGCTGAGGTAAAACAAGCGGCATACGGGTATGAATCCGCAGGCGTCTCAGATGGGAAATACCTGCCAGATGCTCCAGCAGCCATTCCAGGTATTTATCAGAGATTGCCAGTGGGTCACCGCCACTGAGTATCAGCTCATGGATACTGTCATCGGTCCGGATATATTGCAGGCTTTGTTGCCACTGCTGCTTGTTCGGACGGTTTTCGGTATATGGAAAGTGACGGCGAAAACAGTAACGGCAATGGATGGCGCAGCTACTGCTGGGCATCAGTAAGGCTCGCCCGGCATATTTATGCAAAATTCCAGGCACCGGATTGACGAGTGCTTCTTGCAAGGGATCATTGCTGTAACCTTCAGTTCTTATCTGTTCAAGCTGCTGGGGTAGAACCTGCAACAGTAAGGGGTCCTTGGGATTGCCTTTTTGCATACGCGCGGCAAATGAACGGGTCAGGCGCAGGGGGAATTCACGCAGCACCTCAGGAGAGATGGACAGATCTTCGGCGCTAAGCTCAAGCAGCCTCAGTAATTCCTGTGGATCGGTAATGAGATCAGCCAGTGAGTCCTGCCAGGGACGTTCTTCATGTATGGGAATCGAAAACATGGAGTAATGATAGCTAAAAACTGCCTAGGGGTTTAACAATTATCGACTGCTAACTGGCTTTCCTTCCGTGAAATACATATCATTTCCGCCTTATTCGACGCAGCGATATGAGGTAACAATGGCAACCTTTGCAACAAACGAATTTAAATCCGGGCTGAAAGTTCTGCTGGAAGGTGATCCCTGTACGATTTTGGAAAATGAATTTGTCAAACCAGGAAAAGGGCAGGCCTTTAACCGGGTTAAATTCCGCAATCTGTTAAACGGCAGGGTATGGGAACGGACATTTAAATCCGGTGAAACCCTGGAAGGGGCAGATGTCATGGAACTGGAAATGGAGTTTGTCTATTCAGATGGCGAATTCTGGCATTTCATGAAAACTGACGGCAGTTATGAGCAGGTAGCTGCTGATGCCAGTGCCATCGAGGGCGCCAGAGACTGGCTTAAAGAACAGGATATTTATACTGTCATTGTCTGGAATGATGCTCCCATTTCAGTGAGTCCGCCAAACTTTGTTGAACTGGAAGTGAGGGATACCGATCCGGGCTTGAAAGGAGATACGGCGCAAGGTGGCACCAAACCAGCCACACTTAGTTCTGGAGCTGTAGTGAAAGTACCCCTGTTTGTCGAGATCGGAGATGTCTTGCGCGTTGATACCCGAACCGGTGAATACCAGAATCGCGTTAAGCAGTAAAACAGCATCCCATGAGTGCAGACGAATGGCGGCCGCTTGCCGATAAGGATGTATTACTCGCCCGGGCGAAGTTGCTGCAAGACATCAGGCTTTTTTTTGCCGATGCCGGGGTGCTGGAAGTCGAAACCCCCATCATGTCCCGCTACAGCAATACGGATCCGCAGTTATTGCCAGTCAAAGTAGCCTATCAGAGTTCTGCGCAGGCACCGGCAGAAGCGCGTTATTTACAAACCTCTCCGGAATTTGCTATGAAACGACTGCTGGTGGCAGGCAGTGGACCTATCTATCAGATCTGCAGGGTGTTCCGAAATGGAGAGCTGGGCAGACGTCATAATCCCGAGTTCAGCATGCTGGAGTGGTATCGCCCTGGATATGATGAGCATCAACTGATGGATGAAGTAGCAGCACTGGTTAAGTCAGTACTGCCAGAAATCTCTCCTCAGAGCTACAGCTATCAGCAGCTGTTTCTGAGTCATCTCAATATAGACCCATTTACTGTCGATGCTGATGAATTGCGTGAGCTGGCCAGCCAGAAGTTGGACTTATCTTTTCAGGATCAAGACCTGAGTGCTGATGCCTGGCTGGACTTGCTGTTCAGTCATGTCATTGAACCGCGATTGGACGGAGCAGTTTTTGTTTATGACTACCTCCCTTCACAGGCAGCGCTGGCTGAAGTTGAAAGAAATGCGGCAGGCCTAAAAGTCGCGCGGCGATTCGAGTTGATCATTGATGGTATGGAGATCGCAAACGGTTATCGGGAATTACGTGATCCCCGGGAACATCGCCACCGCTTTGAGCAGGATCTTAAGAAAACCGGTGAGACAGGCAGACGGGCAGATGCCTATTTACTCGCTGCTATGGAACATGGGCTGCCTGCTTGTGCCGGAGTTGCCCTGGGGCTCGATCGGCTCCTGATGCTGCAATGTAAAGTCAACTCGATTGAAGAGGTCCTGAGTTTTCCTTTCACAAGAGCCTAGTTGCCAGCATTACAATAGCTACCAATGGCCTGCCCCATTCGAATAGAAGCGCCAACATCCAGTCCGTCGTTCCAGCTCATCTGATGTGCTGGAAACAAAAGGATAACGGTCGAGCCCAGCTTGAATAATCCCATTTCCTCACCACGGCCCAGTTGTATAGCGGTCTGTTCCTGATAGGTTTCAGTGTGCAGGGAGTGTCCCGGTGCCACTGGTCCTGCCCAGACAGTTTCTATACCGGCAACAATCAGCGCACCGACCAGGACCAGGCTCAGGGGCCCTTGTTCAGTTTGAAAGTGACAGATGGCACGTTCATTTCGGGCGAACAGATTATCGATACCTTCGGCAGTGGTTTGATTGACCGAAAACAGTTTGCCCGGGACGTAAATCATTTTCTCCAGCTTGCCATTTGTTGGCATGTGGATACGGTGATAATCACGGGGGGATAGATACAGGGTAGCAAACTTTCCGCCTTTGAACTGTGAGATCAAGTCCACATCCTCAGCCAGCAAGGCCCGGAGGCTGAAAGATTTTCCTTTGGCCTGAAAGATTCGTTCATCATCTATATCGCCGATTGCGCTGACGGTGCCGTCCACGGGAGAGATTATGGCATCTGCCGCGCTTGCCAGCGGGCGTGCCTCAGTTTGCAGCTGTCGGGTAAAAAAATCATTAAAGCAGGCATAATCGGCAGCTGTTTGGCGACGGGCTTCAGACATATTGACCTGATAGTGTCGAATAAAGCGATTGATCAAGAAATTTTTCAAAAAAGGCAGCCTGGATTCTGCCAGCCTGCCGAGCAATCGTGATAAGAGGTGCTGCGGGATGCAATGTTGAAAAACTAGGAACAGCTTTTTCATGTGTAATCTTTAGGGCCGATCAATGGGCGTATCGGGTAAATTACCCCATTCAGACCATGAGCCATCATAGGCTTTTACCGCATAATTCAGAGCTTTTGCTATCAGATAGGTGAGGCCTGATCGATGATGCGTCTGGCAATGTGTAATGATTTCATCGCCTGGATTGATGCCAAGCATGTGAAGTTTTTCCTGCAAGAAATCCAGAGGGAAAATGCGGAAATTATTTTCCCGGTCAATGGTCTGCAACCAGTCAAGGTTGACGGCTCCGGGTATATGGCCGTTGCGTTGGGCAGTCACTTTCGAACCGGCATACTCGTCGGGTGAGCGGGCATCCCAGATTTTTATATGCGTATTTTCTATGGAGTCCTTCACCTGCTGAAGTGTGGCAATAGGGCCATGGTCTATATTCAGATTGACCTCGCTGGCCTGAACTTGAGCTGGCTCGTCGCTGACGGGGTGTCCCTCACGCATCCATGCATGGATGCCGCCATTTAGATAGGAATAATGCTTATGGCCGATGACATCCAGCGTCCAGATAAAACGCCCGGCCCAACCGCCGCCCTCGTCATCATAGACCACTATATGTTTCTCAGGGCTGTAGCCGATTCTGGAAAATAGCGCTGTCAGCTGCTCCAGTGTCGGTAATTTACCCGTGGCCGGTGGAATACCGCTGATCAGCTCAGCGGGAGTCACATGCACAGCGCCCGGCACATGCAACTGCTGATAGGTTTGTGGCTGGCTCACATCAACAAGCAGGAGTTCCGGACTGCCTAGAATGGCTTCCAGATCATCGGCTTCAATAATGAGTTCCAGGTTCAGAGCAGACATAGGCTTCGTCTATCAATTCGGGGACTTAAAGGTATGTGATTCATCAAGGGATTGCAAAATATGTTGATAACTTTGTATGCGTTCCTGCTGGATTTGACCTGCTTCTAGCGCTTCAATGAGGGCGCAGCCGGGTTCCTGCTGATGCTTACAGTCTCTGAACTTGCATTGTCCGGCATAGGACTGAAATTCGATGAAGCCCTGGAAGACCTCCTGCGGACTCATATGCCACATGCCAAATTTACGGATACCGGGAGAATCAATCAGATCACCGCCATCCGGGAAATGGAAGAGTCGGGCCGATGTGGTGGTGTGCCGGCCCTTTTCAAAGCCTTCGCTCAATTCGCCTTCCAGCGTATTGACTCCTGGTAAAAGCGCATTAATTAGCGCAGATTTGCCGACCCCGGACTGGCCGACAAAAATACTGGTTTTGCCCTGTAGAAATGTCTTCAGTTTTTCGATGCCTTCACCTGATTTGCTGGACACCTGCAGGGTTTCATAGCCGATGTTTTCATAGATTGCCAGTATGGCAGCTAGCTCAGCGGCATTGTCAGGGCCAAGCAGGTCAGCCTTGTTAAGCACAATCAAGGGGCTGAGTTGGCTGTTGAGAGCGGCGACCAGATAGCGGTCAATCAGATTGGAGAAAGCCTGGGGAAATGGCGCGATGACGATTACCATCTGGTCTATGTTGGCAGCTACCGGTTTCAGTTCACCAAAGCTGTTGGGTCGCTGTAAGAGGGAGCTCCTGGGCAGATTGGCAACGACGATGCCTGTCTCAGGGCCCTGTTGCCAGATGACATGGTCACCGGCAACCAGTGCTTCGAGGTTGCTGCGCTGGTGGCAGCGAAAAATTTCTTCTGCATGCTCCCCCTGCAATGCCTCGATGTCCAGTTGCTGGCCAAAATGCGAAATGACCAGTCCCTGTTCTGCCGGGCCAAGCTGTTCAGTAGCCATCTCATCGGATGCCGCGGCATGCCGTTTTTCTGCTCTGGAAGCATAGTCTTCCTGAATTTTCTGAATACGCCAAAGTTGACGTCGATTGAGATGTTTCTTTTTCATTAACAGGGCTTGCTGGTTTTTGCCGACAGAATACTAAGTAAGCCTTGCCTTTGCTACCGCCTTTGCTCTTGGCTTTGCTACAATGCTGCGATGGATAAAAGACAGCACCTGATCTGGATTGACCTGGAAATGACCGGCCTGATACCCGAGTCAGACCGCATCATTGAAATTGCCACGATAGTCACGAACAGTAATTTGCAGGTGCTTGCTGAAGGGCCGGTACTGGCGATTCACCAGTCAGATGCGGTTCTGGCTGAAATGGATGACTGGAATCAGGAACATCACGGTTCATCCGGTCTGCTGAAGCGCGTCAAGGTAAGCCCTGTTGGGGAAAGTGAAGCCGAGCAACTTACGCTGCAGTTTCTTTCCCAGTATTGCGAAAGAGGTTCGTCACCGATGTGTGGTAACAGCATTTGCCAGGATCGCCGATTTCTGGCGCGTTACATGCCCGAGTTGGAATCTTTTTTTCATTATCGGAATCTGGATGTCAGCTCACTCAAGGAGTTGGTCAAACGCTGGCGTCCTGAACTGATGAACGGCTTGAAAAAGCAAAGCGCACATCTGGCTCTTGAAGATATCCGCGATTCTATTGATGAACTGCGTTATTATCGCGAACACTTCATTAAAACCGCCCGCTAAGTCCTCCCGGCAATACTTTCAGGATACAGGACCTCACACCTGAGCCTGAGCAATTGAAGTCTTTAGAACAGGCGTTTTATACTGACCAACCCACATCCAACGCTGGAGACAAGAACGATGATGCGTCAGGTTCCTTATACTCTTTTTATTGCCATGGTTTTTTTACTGTCTTGTACACCCGCAGTAGAGGACAGTGCGGTCACGGCTGAGTCTACTTCCGATGAGCTAACACAGGCTCCGGCGCTGGGCTCTGGCCTAGTCAGGGCTTATATGGATGAATCCTTTTCCCCAGGGGATGATTTTTATCGCTATGTGAATGGCATGTGGCTGCAGAACACCATACTCCCGGCAGATAAATCCAACTATGGTTCCTTTACCGTACTGGCGGATGATGCGGAACTCAATCTGCGAAGCATCATTGAGGAAGCGGCAGCCGAAGATGCTGCAATCGGCTCGGACAGCCAGAAAGTTGGTGATTTTTTCGATAGCTTCATGAACGAAGAACTGGTTGATCGTCTGGGTATTAATCCCCTACGTGATCTGCTGGCAGAGCTGGCTGCTGTCAGCAGCAAACAGGAGATGCTCGAAAGCATGAGCTCGCTGAACTATATCGGGGTACAGATGCCTTTCGGTTTTTATATTGACGTCGATGTCCGACAAACCGATCAGTATGCTCCCTACGTTTTTCAGTCAGGACTTGGCTTGCCTGACCGTGACTGGTATTTACAAACGGATGATGAAACCTACCAGCAGGCACGGCAGGCCTATTCTGCTTATATAGCCCAGGTCATGAGTCTGGCCGGTGACAGTGACGGTGAAGCGGTCGCTGATGCGGTCATGCAGATTGAAAACCGCCTCGCGCAGGCGCATTGGGATCGCGTACAAAACCGTCAGCGCGAACTTACCTATAACAAAATGACACTGGAAGAACTGCAGGCCTTGTCGCCGGCACTGGACTGGTCATCTGCCATGCAGGGGCTCGGGATGTTCACGGATGAATACATCATCCGGCAGCCCAGCTTCTTCGAGGATTTTTCCCGCATCTGGTCTGAAGTCAGCCTCACCCAATGGAAACATTACACACGATTTAAACTGGTGAATGCTTTTGCCGAGTATCTGAGTCAGGATTTCGTTGATGCCAAGTTTGCCTTCGAGGGTGGCGTCATCAATGGACTGGAAGAAAACCGTCCTCGCTGGAAGCGTGGCGTCGATACGGTTGATGCTGCTCTGGGTGAAATGGTGGGCAAATTGTATGTTGAGAGATATTTTCAGGAAGCTGCTAAACAGCGCATGGATGAATTGATCAGCAATTTGCGCAGAGCCTTTCGGGAGGGTATTGATGAGCTGGACTGGATGACCGATGCAACCAAGCAGCAGGCGCAGGACAAGCTGGCCAAGTTTACGGCCAAGATTGGCTATCCCGATACCTGGAAGGATTATTCCGGACTGGAGGTCATGGAAAATGATCTGGTTGGAAACGTCATGCGTTCCAGGCGTCTGGAGCATAACCGTGAAGTCAGCAAACTGGGCCAACCGATTGACCGCGGCGAATGGTACATGACCCCGTATACAGTCAATGCCTACTACAACCCGAGCATGAATGAAGTGGTATTTCCGGCGGCCATTCTGCAAGCGCCTTTTTTCAACGTGGCAGCGGATGATGCCGTCAACTATGGTGGGATAGGCGCTGTTATAGGCCACGAATTCAGTCATGGTTTTGACGATCAGGGCCGTAAATCGGATGGTGATGGCATGCTGCGTGACTGGTGGACTGAAGAAGATGCCGCTGCTTTTTCTGCCCGGTCCAGCGCCCTCGTTGAACAGTTCAATCAGTTCGAAGTGCTACCTGAAAAGTTTCTTAATGGTGCATTTACCCTGGGAGAAAATATTGGTGATCTCAGCGGCCTGGCCATGGCCTATAAAGCCTATCAGCTATCCCTGAATGGCCAGGAAGCCCCGGTTATTGATGGATTTAGTGGAGACCAGCGCTTTTTCATGGGCTGGGCGCAGGTTTGGCGACGCTTGTACCGGGATGAAAATCTGGAAGTGCGCATCACTTCTGATCCGCATTCTCACAGTGAAGCACGTACCAATGGCATTGTCAGGAATATCGATGCCTGGTACGAAGCTTTCGACATCCAGCCAGATGCTGCCCTGTACCTGCCACCGGAGCAGCGTGTCAAAATCTGGTAACGGTGAAAGGGCTGGCCGTATTCAAGTGGGCACATGCCCAATACAAGTGAGCTGATGATGAATTTATTCCAGTATTATGCAGTGGACTGGTTGGCCATGGCGCTGACTCTGTTGGCGATTTGGATGATTGGTAACCGCAACAAGAACGGTTTTTATGTGCACATCGGTGGCAACTGTGCCTGGATCATCATGGGCCTGATGGCAGGCAGTTTGGCGACCATGTTGGCCAATGCAGCTTTTATTCTTGTTAATGTGAGAGCTGTGGTACTGTGGTCCAAACCTGGGCTTAATCAATCAAAGCAGGGGGAGTGAGCATGTCGGATACCCTTGATGCAAAAGGCCAATGCTTATGTGGTGCCGTCAGCATTGATGCACAAGCCCTGAATTCGCATGTCGGTGCCTGCCACTGTGGCATGTGTCGCAATTGGGGAGGTGGCCCACTGCTGGCTCTGGAATGTGAGGGTGATGTCAGTATTGAAGGTGCCGGGTATATTAAACTCTATGAATCGTCTGAATGGGCGCAAAGAGGCTTTTGCAAGCAGTGCGGCACCCATCTTTTTTATCAACTGAAACAGACCCAGCAGTATTTTTTCCCGGCGGGACTGTTTGACCTGGATGAAGAGCTGCTGTTTGATCAGCAAATTTTTATCGACAAGAAGCCATTGTATTATCACTTTGCCAACGACACCCGGGATCTGACGGAAGCCGAAGTGCTCGCCAGGGTTGGCGACAGTTAGGCTCAAAAGCTAGATACGGCCGATAGCCATTTCCAGACGCAAGAAAACATAAAAGGAACTGCGGCGTTTGAACGCGGGAGTGATTTTTGTCCAGCTATGTCCGGGCTCGATTTCCATGAACAGCCAGGGCCTTGCAATATTCTTGCGTAACCTGAAGCCAAGATCGTAGCTTTGTACAAAGCCGGGACTGGTTTGTCCCTGTATGCGCCCGTAGTAGAGGAAGGCGGTTTGATTGGACACCCTGTGTGAGCTGCTCAATTCGCTTGACCAGAAAGCTCCGGACAGCTCTTCTTCCAAACGCAGATCGCTACTCCAGCGTAACAGCGTTTCCGCCCCCAGTGTTTTATCCAGTTGATAGCGAGACAGCGAACCGAAACCTTGAGAATCGATAAAATACAGGGTCTGTGCAAAACGGTGTTGCAGGTCATCACCCTGCGGCAGTGAATAACGATAGCGTACAGAGGCTTTAGCCTTGAGTGATGAGCGTAGGCCCAGTCTGAAATCCAGGCGGTTCCTCACTTCATCCAGCAGGTTAAACTGCAGGTTGGCATTGATGGATTGCTGGTCACTGCTGTCAATGGAGTTGCGTTCATAGTAATCCTGGCCGGTTCCTTCGTCTTCGGAAAATAAAAGGCTGAGCCGTTCATTAATGCGAGGCAGGTAAATTTTCCCGCGCAAGTGCAGATTAGTGTCAGTGTTGTTATGTTCATGCCAGAGCTGTTCAACGCTCAGGCGTAGTGAAGAATATGCCGCCTCAAGATCACTGCGCGGTTCGCCAAAAAAACGATCAACTGAATCGGCAAAACGGTTAGCGGATGAACTGGCCGCCGACTGTGTACGGTCCAGCCAACCCAGTCCAAAGGAACCTGATCCAGGAGAACTCTCATCCGGTGAAGATTCGGCAGCAAAGGAACGGGGAAGAACTGTCAGTATCAGGATACAATAACAGCCAGCGAACTTTGCCAGGGACATGTTAAACATTAGTCTGACATTATCCCATTTTGACAGAGCTGCAAAGTACATTTTATTTTCCAGAGTCCGAACATGCTCGATAAGGCTAACAGAATTATTTTTTATGGTTCATTGATGTCAGCTTTCAATACCCTTTCACGACTGGGAATCAGTCAGCAGCTTGAATTGCTTGGTCCATGCAGCATTCAGGGGCGTTTGTATGATCTGGGTAAGTATCCAGCACTGTTGCCGGCACGGGGAAAGGAGGACACAGTGCGTGCTGAATTGTATGCCATACGAGGAGACGACGTGCTGAAGGTGCTGGATGCCTTTGAAGATTATCGTACTGACAATGAAACGGATTCGCTGTATTTGCGGCAATCAATGTGTCCCGATGCGAGTGAGCAAGCAGCCTGGGTATATATCTATAACAGGCCTGTTGTAGAATCAGACTTCATAGCCTGTGGCTGCTGGATGCAACACCTGAAACATAAAAAAGCACTGAACTGACCGATAAATACAAATGACAAGAGGAACAGACAATGGCAAATGAAGGTTACCATGAACCGATAAATGAACTGAGTGACGAAACCCGGGATATGCACCGGGCGATTACCTCGCTGATGGAGGAGCTCGAAGCAGTAGACTGGTACAACCAGCGAGTGGATGCCTGTAAGGATCCGGAGCTTAAGGCCATCCTGGCGCATAACCGTGATGAAGAAAAAGAGCATGCGGCCATGACGCTGGAATGGATACGTCGCAGGGATCCATCTTTCGATAGTGAATCAAAAGACTACCTGTTTACAGACAAGCCGATTGCTCACAAGTAGTTTTTGCAGCAACATATCCTGGTTTTTAAGTTTCCAGGCTGAAGTTTGCAAGCCATCAGTAAGATAGTCGCGTAGTTAATTATTCAAAAGGTTGGCAGGGGAATACTGATCCGTTAAGGGCCTCTCGCTGGTATTCCAATCGACAGCAGTGCTCATGTTAGGCACAAAATCATGTACGTCCATATCGAAGTATTCAAGTCGTTGTGCCCACAGATCAGCCCGTTGTGCCAGCATGTCGGGAGATGGCAGAGTTTCTGTCGAGGCGATGATGATCCGGTTGCCGGTATTGGGCATGCGCAGGTTGATTATTTCACCAAATACGTTCCGGTAGGTCTGGGATTCTGCGTCATACAGTCGGCTGCTGGAAAAGGTATTGGCTACCACCATGCCGTTTGCCGGCAGAAGCTGCTGCAGTTCCTGTAAAAATTCCTGCGTCATCAAATGCTCGGGAATGTACTCTCCGTTAAAAGCATCAACGATGACCAGATCAAACTTCTCGCCGCGCAGGCCGGCACGTTTGACATAAACCCGGGCGTCGCCGATATCCACTTTGATTCTGTCGGTCTGCTCAAAGTCGAAATACTCTTGTGCTACGCGCAAGACGGCTTCATCAATTTCGGAAATGATAATGTCTGCCTGCGGGAAGAGGTGGCTGTAAACTGCAGGCAAGGTGCCACCACCGAGTCCGATGATTAAAATTCGCTGCGGATTATCCTGTACCAGTAAACTGCTGAGGGTCATTCTGGCATAAGGGAAAACCAGATGTTCGGGGTTTTCCAGGAAACGGCAACTCTGATTCTGGCCAGTGCGTCGGGTGATGGTGAAACGCATGCAGCGACGTGTAGAGTCTTCAGTGACAATAATATTGCGATACAGAGATCGTTCCTGGTGAATCTGGCGTACGCCGATTTGTGCCTGAGCTTGCCAGCCTAGCAGGCAAAACAGGCATATCAAACCCGTGGCGTTAAGCAGTTTATTCATAAGGTCGACTCCACGCTTTGTCTGTTTTGAGCGAAGGTCTTATCTGAAAAGATGGCCAGAAATCCCGCAAAGAAAAGGATGACACCCATGCTAATCAGAATCTGGTTAACCTCAAACCAGAGAACCAGATAAAAAGAAGTTGCCAGGGTTCCCAGTGCGCTGCCCAGCGTCGACACAAAATAGAGTGTGCCGGCTACATGTCCGCTGTGGTGAGAATCTATAACCAGCAGGCGAACGGAATAGGGAGCAATCATGCCCAGAACGGTCGTGGGTAAAAAGAACAGCAAGAGGGAAACACTCAGGGATCCGTAGCGGGGGTCTTCAATAATCAAAAACAGGCTTTCCATAATCTGGTTACTGAAGAGAATTAGTGGTAATAACAACAGTGCAGCTGTCACAAAAAAAGTGCCGTGCTGTTTCAGTCCGGGTTTGCGCAAGGATAATTTTCCTCCCAGCAGGTAGCCCAGGGACAGGGAAATCATGAAAACAGTAATGATACTGCCCCAGACAAAAATACTGCTGCCAAAATAGGGCGCCAGGATGCGGCCACCCAGCAGTTCTATCGACATAATGATAAAGCCGCTGATAAAAGCCAGGCTCATGACCAGCAGGTTATTCAAGGATGCACTTGATTCAGTCAAAATCTTACCTTTCCGGTTTTCAGCAGTGCAGTATACCGAAAGCAGGCCACACTTGTGTATTATTCCCGGCTGAGCGCTTTACTCGTGAAAAGGGACTCTGAACTCGCTATTATTGACAAACCCGGACATGATAAGGTGAGAAAAGTAATCGCGATAAGCTAAGGCGCAGACAACTGATATGCTGATGTGGATACATGAACATCTGGGCATCATCCTGATGGTGCTGGGCATTATTCTGCTGGCGGTGGAAATGCTGGCCTTTGCCTTCAGGACCTGCTACCTGTTTTTTCTCGGCCTGGCCTTTCTGATCACCGGCTTGCTGGTTTTTCTGGGTTTACTGGCGGCGAACTGGCTGATGGTCATCATCGCCATTGGGGTATTAAGTGGTCTGTCGGCTGCAGTACTCTGGAAACCCCTGAAGGATATGCAAGACCACTGATCAGCTCTCCTGCCGCTCAATTGCCCACTGAACATGTTCCCTTACCAGCGCAGAGGAATGTTCGCTGCGTGATTTCAGCGCCTTGCGTATTGCCTCACTGGGAGCTGCATTTCCAAGCCCGACTGCCAGATTACGCAGCCAGCGTTCATGACCGATTCGCCGGATAGGTGAGCCGGCTGTCTTGCTGAGGAACTCTTCTTCCGTCCACAGGAAAAGGGCAATCAACTCAGCCTGGTCCAGCTGGTGTCGTGGAGAAAAATCCTGCTCATTACTGTTGCGGGAAAACTTGTTCCAGGGGCAGCAGAGCTGGCAATCATCACAGCCAAAAACCCGGTTGCCCATGAGTGGGCGCAAATCTGGAGGAATGCTGTCTTTGAGTTCGATGGTCAGGTAGGAGATGCACTTGCGGGCATCCAGCTGATGGGGGCCGACAAAAGCCTGAGTCGGACAAACATCCAGACAGGCGCGACAAGTGCCACAATGTGCCTGCGCCTTTTCGTCTGACGGCAGTGGCAGGTCAGTGTAGAGTTCACCAAGGAAAAACCAGGAGCCGGCCTGCTTGTTGATCAGCATGGTATTTTTCCCGATCCAGCCGAGGCCTGCTTTTTCAGCAAGTGCCCTTTCCAGCACCGGAGCGCTGTCGACGAAGGCCCGGTAAGCAAACTCGCCACAGGCAGCCTGAATCTGGTCGGCAAGTTTTTGCAAACGCTGGCGTATTACCTTGTGGTAGTCACGACCAAGGGCATAGCGTGAAAGGTAGGCTTTGGAAGCATCTTTCAGCACGCTCAGGCTTTCAACATCAGCAGGTAAATAATCCATGCGAAGGGAGATAACACGGATGGTGCCGGGCACTAGCAGTTCCGGGCGCGAGCGTTTGGCGCCGTGTGCCTGCATGTAGCTCATCTGGCCATGGTAGTTTTTGGCGAGCCAGTTCTGCAGGTGCTGTTCAGCTTCAGTCAAATCGATATCGCTGATTCCGACCTGCTGAAAACCCAGTTCCCGTCCCCAGGTTTTGATATCGTCGGCTAACTTGTGAAAATCCGGCTCAGACATTTCTTTTCGTGTTGTCGAGTAATTTACTTTTGTAATCCTGCGAGTAGTTCCCTGCATAAGATTGCAGTTGTATGTCGAAACTCGCGACCATACCATAGAGAGTCCTTGCCTCTCACTTGATGAATGACCGAGAGAAAAGTAAGTTTTACTGAAGTATGTGCAAGTGTAATAGCTACCTTACTACTCGGCCCAGGAGCGGTCGGTAAACTGCTCAATTTTGTTCTGCAATTGCTGTGAGGCAGGCAAGTTGGATTGCTGATGATAAGCCCACTTGTATTTAACATGCTGCAGGAACTTGGTGTTCCAGGATGACTGTGCTTCTTTACGGTCCTTCCAGTAAAGTACAAATTCCTGAATTTGATCACGGGCAAAGTCTTCGTCGATATTCGCCATTGCCAGCACTTCAAAACAGGCCGGGCTGGGTTCATAGTCATCCGGAATCAGGCGTGGTGTGGGATCATTTTCCAGCGCCAGTGTGTACTTGGCCCACTGTCTGCGGATGTGTGCAATAAATTTGGTGTTCCAGGTGCTGGTGACCAGCCCGCGTTCTTTCCAGTAAAGCACAAATTCAGGAATGGCATCCTCGATGAAGCCGCCATTGATGCCGGCATGTTCAAGTATGCTCAAAGCTTCCTCACTGGGTCTCCAGTCGCTGCTCATGTCTGCTTCAAGCTCTCGCGCTCCCTGGTAACTCTGTTCGCGACGCCAGTCTTTCAATATCCATTTCAGGAAGGTGTTGTGCCAGGAGTATTGTGTTGTCTGGCGCTCGCGCCAGTACATAACAAAAGTCCGGATGCGCTGCTCGATAAAATCACGGGGAATCTGGTGCAGAGCACACTGCTGGTAGAGTTCTTCACTGGGCTGCCAGTCTGGCGGGATGTAAGTGGCTTTACCTCCGGCTTCCTGGGACTGGAATACCCGGCTCAGAGTATTGGGCTGTGAGCGGCCTTGCTGTGCTGGCTTAGCACTTTCCTGCAGCGGCTGGTTGATGGCTACTAAAAAATCGCCCCTGTGCTGATCATCGGCCTCAAGCAGAATCAGCCCTTTTTCCAGCAGGTTCTGGCGGATGCGCTTGATGTCCGTCAGCGACCAGAATGGCAGAGCTTTTTCCAAAATGGATTCATTGAGCCGGCACCAGCGGCGCTGATTGCGCATCTGGGTTGTTTCTCGTAGTGCTAGTTCGCTGAGTACATGCAGCATCACAGCTTCCTCCAGTCCGATGGTGGAAGCCAGCGTAGGATAAATCAGTAGCGGTCGTTCAGGAATCAGGGATGAACTCATGCGGACAGTCAAATTGATATCAGAGCAAAAATGCTAACACAATCCTCCGGTGCCTGTTAGAGCATATGCTGTGGGAAGGCTGTGGATTTTCCTGTTTAATCCGTAAAGGACTCATCCTCGAGAATGCGTAGCGGCAAAAGATCACTGTCCTTGGTAATCAGAATGCTCTGGTCGGTTCGCGCACAGGCACCGGCATAGGAACCATCAACGGTGAAACTGCAAAGCTGGATGTTAAGCTGATCAAGGTAGGGCAGCATGCATAGCTCCTGATAAATGACATCCTGATGCTTAAACTTTCCGCTGCTGGCTCCCAGTACCGTGTCTTTTTCGACCAGGGAGATGTTGTGGCCGCAGCGACCGGCAATGGGCTTCTGGGCAAAACCTTTGTGGCGTAAATTGTCATCCAGACTGAATTGCGTGTTGAGCAGATAGGGGTGATCAGGGAACAGTGACCAGAGAACAGCCAGGATGGCTTTATTGCTCGGAATCAATGTCCACAAGGGCTCAAACACCACAACTTCACTGCGTAACAGAACATCGACCAGGCGAGGATGTCCCTGCCTGATCCGGTCAAACTGGTAGGCGTCCATTTGCACTTCATCCTGTTCGCATTCTTCACGCAGCTGATCCAAAGCAGTTTCCCAGGCCCAGGTTTTCCAGACCCAGCGTACTTCAATGCCATCAGCATCGACGATCTGGCCATGGTCATTCCAGCGTAAGCTGGAAAAATCCTTGAGGATTTTGCAGGGGATGCCGGCCTGTTCAATCGCTTCTTTCATGAACAGTGCATGGTAGGTTTCTTCCAGATCCTTGTCCTGCAGAATATGCAGTACACCCTGAACGGAACTGCTCTTCCAGGCTTGCACTAGCTCATCATAGAGCTTGTTGCCGGCACTACGGCCCTCATGTACTGCGAAGTGTTCGGCCCATTTATCCTGAACCTTGCCGCATTCCATATAACACGATGCCGAGTCACAATTATATTCATAGACTTTGATACCCTGGTCATGCAGACAGAAGTCAAAGCGCCCGGTGATCATTTCATTACGGCGGTTATCCCATGACTGCTTGATACGGCTCCAGAGAACCCTGGGCAGATTGAATCTGGCCAGCAGTTCTTCATGCTGCAACACATAATCGGTGGCATGCAGAAACAGGGCGTGAAGCTCATTGCTGGCTCGCTTGAGTTCTTTGGCGGCCGTCTCGCTGAGCCCGAGGTAACGGTTATAGTAAGCTTCATTGCTGCTCATGCGGTGTCCACCCATCATTTTTACAAAGGCAGCTTCATCCTCGTTGGCAATATTGAGCCAGGATTGTGCCGGATTAATAGCGGTTTCCGCACTACGTAACTGAAAACGGAACAGCGTTGTTTTCGCTGCTTCATGGACTACGGCGTGGCTGGCATCGCTGCTCTGGATCATCCAGCCCAGCAAGGGAGCATCGCCAAAAGAGCACTCAATCCAGTAGGCGCCATCTTCGGCAATACGGGCCTTCAATTCCCGGGAATAGTTCTGACCTTCAGGCCATACCTGATGAAGATTATTCTGCTCAACGAAACGAATACAGTCTTCCCGCACTTCCGTGACAATGGCGACATGGCCAGTGACTTCAAATTCACCGCCTTCATTCCAGATCAGCATGCTGCCGGGCTCTGGCCAGCGCAGGGAGCCATTGCGGAAAGACTGCAGGGGCAGTTTGTGCGGTTTACCGCCTTTCACCACGCGTACGTGTTGCAACAGAAATATATCGTAGGCCATCGACACATCATCAAAAATATAACCCTTGTTGAGATACATCCAGCGCCGGGCAAACTCCACACATTGCCATTTGTAGCCCATGAAAATGTTATCGACGTAACTGCGGTAGGCGTGTCGGTTGGGCAGTTCCTGGTCATCTGCACTGTCATAATCCGAGGAATAAACCGGGACATTCCCTGGCGCATAACCCAGCAAGGTGCCAAATTTCGCAGGCTGTGCAGGTTGTTTGTGTTTGATGTGACCGGGTTCCAGTTCCGACATGTAAGATCAGGCCCACTTTAAAAAAGGTGGCGCACAATAGCACTTCGCTATAAAAAATCAATCGCTTTTTGATAGAGCCACTTGGACAGGGCAGAGAAAATTATAAGGCGGCCAGCGCTTCACTCAGCCGTGCAACGGCGATAACCTGCATGCCTTTAATGGCCTGCTTTGGGGCATTGGCCTTGGGTACGATGGCGCGGGTAAAACCATGCTTGGCTGCTTCGAGCAAGCGTTGTTGACCGTTGGGTACAGGACGAATCTCACCAGCCAGGCCGACTTCGCCAAAGACCACCAGTTCACGGTCCAGGGTGCGGTCTTTAAAGCTGGAAACCACCGCCAGTATCAGGGCCAGATCGGCACTGGTTTCACTGACTCTGACACCGCCGACCACGTTGACAAAGACATCCTGGTCCGCCATGAACAAACCACCATGCCGGTGCAATACTGCCAGCAGCATAGCCATGCGATTATGATCCAGCCCGACGGCAATGCGTCTGGGGTTGCCAAACTGCGAGGCATCTACCAGGGCCTGGATTTCCACCAGCAGGGGACGCGTACCTTCCCATAAAACTGTCACCAGTGAGCCGGGAGAAATATCCTCGCTGCGTGCCAGAAAAATGGCCGAAGGGTTTTTAACTTCCTTGAGACCCTGTTCCGTCATGGCGAAAACACCCAGCTCATTAACTGCGCCGAAACGGTTTTTCTGTGAACGCAAGGTGCGATAACGGGAATCATCGCCGCCTTCGAGCATCATGAAACAGTCAATCATGTGCTCAAGCACTTTTGGTCCAGCCAGAGAGCCTTCCTTGGTGACATGGCCGACAAAGAAGACGGCGGTATTGCTCTGCTTGGCATACTGCACCAGATAGGCAGCGCATTCACGCACCTGGGAAACGGAACCGGGTGCCGATGGAACTTCGCTACTATGCATGACCTGAATTGAATCAATCACCATCAGTTTTGGCTGCTGCTCCTCGGCGATATCGGTGATCTGTCTGATATCGGTTTCTGCCAGCATCATCAGTTTGTCGCTGGGAAGACCAAGACGTTTGGCGCGCATGGCCACTTGCTGCAGTGATTCTTCGCCGGTGACATAGAGGGCTTTGTTGTTCTGAGAGAGCTGACAGAGGATTTGCAGCAGCAGGGTGCTTTTACCGGCACCGGGATTGCCACCGATAAGTATGGCTGAACCAGGCACAATGCCTTCACCCAGTACGCGGTCAAACTCACCGATCCCGCTAGCGATACGCGGCGCATCATCCAGATTGATATCTTTGAGGACTTTCAGGCTGGATGCATCGCCAGCAAAGCCCTGACGTCTGAAGCTGGCAGCGGCTGCCGGTGATGTTGCGGGGCCCAGAGAGATTCGAGACAGGGTATTCCACTCCCCGCAGCTTTGACACTGCCCCTGCCACTGACCGTGTTCGGCACCACAATCATTGCAGACATAGGCGGTCTTGGTCTTAGCCATAGACCCGCTCCACGCGCGGAGCAATGCTGCAGCACAGGTTATAGGAAAGAATACCGGTATGCTCGGCGACTTCATCCAGCGAGAGACTATCCCCCCAGAGGCTTACCACTGAACCAAGTTCAGCGCCAGGCACCGGACTCAGGTCGACAGCAATCATGTCCATGGATACGCGACCGCAGCTCACCGTTCGAACCCCATCCACCAGTACCGGGGTGCCATTGGGGGCATTGCTGGGGTAACCATCGGCATAACCGATACTGACGATACCGACTGGCATATCCTGCGGACAGATAAACTGCGAACAGTAACCGACATTATCGCCGGCACGGCAATGCTGTATGGCAATAATCTTCGCCTGCAGACTCATCACAGCCTGTAAACCCAGGGCATCCCGTCTCAAGCCGGCATTGCTGTAGGGGAAAGGCGAACTGCCATAGAGCATGATCCCGGGTCTGACCCACTCGCTATTTTCACCAAAGCCTGCCAGTAAGGCGGAGCTGGCGGCAATAGAGCTGGAACAGTCAACAATTTCACTGCTGACACGGGTAAAGGTTTCGAGCTGCTCCAGGTTCAGGGCCGAGTCAGGCAGGTTGGCATTTGCCAGGTGCGTCATGGCAACTATACCCCTGCACCAGGGCTTGGCCTTGAGCTGTTGATAGACAGCCAGATACCTTTCCGGACGGATGCCCAGTCGGCCCATGCCCGAATTCATTTTCAGCCAGAAAGTCAGTGGTGTTTTCGGGTTTTTTGAATCCAGTGCCTGCTCCAGCCAGAGCAGTTCTGCTTCTCGGTGGATGACGACCTGAAAGCCGGCCTGTGCAATTCGCGGAATATCGCTGTGTTCGAGAATCCCCTGCAGAATGACTATGGATGCCGGGTCGAGGATGCCTGCCAGTGCTTCGGCTTCTTCAATGTCGGTGACAGCATAGGCATCGGCTTCGCTCAGGGCCTCGGCGACTGGCAGCAGACCATGACCGTAGGCATTGGCCTTGATAACAGCGAGTAGTTTGCGCAGGCCAGCACGTTGGCGGGCGACACGCAGGTTATGACTCAGGGCATTGAGATTGATGCTGGCTCTGACCCGATGGATCACTCGTCAAAATCTCCGGCATCATCCGCGTAAGCGCCGAAACCGGACATGCCTCCAAAGTTTTGTTCAGCGCTCATCGGCATATAATTTTCAAAGCGGGTGTATTTGCCAATAAAGCTCAGATTACAGGTGCCGATGGGTCCATTTCGCTGCTTGCCGATAATGATTTCGGCCATGCCCTTGTGCTCGGTATCTTCGTCGTAGACTTCATCACGGTAAACAAAAATGATGACATCGGCATCCTGCTCGATGGCACCCGATTCACGCAGATCTGACATCACAGGACGTTTGTTGGGGCGTTGTTCGAGACTGCGGTTGAGCTGTGACAAGGCAATAACCGGGCATTCAAATTCACGGGCCATCAGTTTCAGGCTGCGCGAAATTTCCGAGATTTCACCGGTGCGGTTTTCACTGTGTCCCCGCAATTGCATGAGTTGCAGGTAGTCCACCATGATCAGACCGATTTTATTGTGATGATCCTTGGCAAGGCGACGTGCCCGGGCACGCATTTCGGTCGGGTTCAGCCCCACAGTGTCATCTATGTAAAGCGGTTTCCCGGTCAGCTTGTTGATGGCGTTGGTCAGTTTGGGCCAGTCATCTTCCAGCAGTTTACCGTTACGCATGCGCGTCTGATCGACCTTGCCGATGGACGAGAGCATACGTGTCACCAGTGATTCCGCGGGCATTTCCAGGCTGAAAACCAGCGCCGGCAGCGGGTTTTCTTCCCCGAGCAGATAGTTTTCCACCATGTTCATGGCAAAAGAGGTTTTTCCCATGGAAGGTCGGCCGGCGACAATAATCAGATCAGATTTCTGTAGTCCGGAGGTCTGGTTATTCAAATCCTTGAATCCGGTGGTGATACCGGTCAGGTTGCCTTGGGTGTTAAACAGCTCTTCCAGCCGGTCGAGCCCTTTTTGCAAAAGAGGATTGATAAACTGGGGACCGCCATCCTTGGGTCGTTCATCGGCTATTTTAAAAACCTGCTGTTCAGCCAGGTCCAGCAGTTCCGCGCTGTCCCGACCTTCCGGATTGTAGGCGCTGTCGGCAATCTCAGTGGCGGTTCTGATCAGTCGTCGTAGAATGGCCCGTTCGCGAATGATGTGGGCATAGGCCATGATATTGGCTGTGCTTGGGGTGTTGCTGGCCAGTTCACCCAGGTAATCGACACCGCCGGCTGCTTCCAGCTGATTCAGATGATCGAGGGTTTCGGCCAAGGTGACCAGATCGATCGGTTTTCCGGCGTCTTGCTGTTTGTGCATGGCCTGGAAAATAATGCCGTGTTCCTTGCGATAAAAATCACTGTAAATCAGCACATCAGAGACATCGTCCCAGGCTGCATTGTCCAGCATCAAGCCCCCGAGAACCGCCTGCTCGGCATCAATCGAATGCGGCGGAACTTTCAGGCTGCTGGTATTACCCAGTGTGGCATCAAGGCTGCGAGGTTGATTTGAAGGTGCTTCCGACATCACTGATTATTTTTCTTAAATCCGGCTGGGCTGATAATGGTAACCTATCGACAAAGTATTGAAAATTTATATCTGAATAGAGGATAACTTCTCTGTTTGGTTTATCTCAAATTTTTAGGTTGTGTTTTGAAATGTGTCTGGAGCAGCTGGATTACAGGAAAGTCGCCAGCCGAGCTTGTGCTTGGATGTGTGGGTTTAGGCATGTCCCTGGCAGAAATAAAACCTTAGACTTTCAAAAATAGCAGTAGAGTCTTCTAGTTTAAAACGCAGAAAGTTCTAAGTGTTGGACTCAGGTTTATCATCCAGCTTTTCCTTGGCTTCCTGTAGGATGGCCAGATTGCTTTCTTCTGACAAAGAACTGGGGGTAATTTCACCAGCTGTATTCTGTTGCAGGGCTTCTTGTACCATCAGTAAACGTCGCTGGGCTTTGACCAGATGTCGGCAGCAGCGTTTGATGGCATTGGCGTCCTGTAGCAGAGAATCCATCTGGTAAATGGGGATGCTGCCGGTGGCAGCCTGGTGCATGATGATCTTTTTGAAAACCCGGTAGGCCTTTTCAATCTCATCGTAATCTGGCATGGCCTGCAGGGGCTCGGTGCCAGTCAGTGCGGTTCTGGACAGGAAATCCCCGGCGACAAGGGTGAATTTCAGCGCCTCACTTTTTAATTCAGTATTAAAGCTGCTGAGCTGCTGAATGCTTTGTAACTCCTTGATGTCTTCACCCAGATCAACAGCGAACAGAAATTCCTGCATGGCCTCAATCAGGTTACCAAGGACTTCGGCCAGTAAAGGGGTCAGTGAGGTGCTGTTAAGTTCGACGGCATAAGTTCCAACGGCTTTGGTGAGCTCCCTGATCGGTGCCGGGGATTCGATTTCCCTTTTGGAATCCATCAGGCTGAGTATGTATGCCATGCTCATGACGGATATGCGTTTGACCTCCATACTCATTGAATCAATCGCCAGGTAAGGTAGAGTCATGACATTCTTGTCGAGATATTGCGGCAGAGCAGCCTGCTCCTCGACCGTTGTGAAGCGCTTGCGCAGATAGTTCACCAGATGGGTGGATATGGGCCACATCAGCAGAACCCCGGTGATATTAAAAATACTGTGAAAGATGGCCAGGGTAATGGCTGGTGAGGGATTCAGGCTGAGATAGATTTGAAGCCTGTCTCCCAACCATAACAGGGGGCTCAGCATAAGCAGAGCAACAAAGGCAGTGATCAGATTGAAGCCGACATGACTCATGGCAACCCGTTTGGCAGTGGGGGTGGCGCCGAAAACGGAAATCAGTGCCGTGGTCGTGGTGCCGAGATTGGCACCAATCACCACGGCTGCGGCAGCGTTGACTTCGATGAGCCCCCCGGCGGCGGCACTCAGTGCGATGACCATGGCGGCACTGGAAGACTGCATGAGCGTCGTCAGCAGGAAGCCGAGCAGGGTATACAGGAGTACATTGAGAATATTGAGCTGCTCCAGAACCGGTAAGGAATATTCGGCACCCAGATTTTCAAAACTGTCTTTCAAGACACCAATGCCCAGAAAGAGCAGACCGAAGCCGACCAGCGCCAGGCCATAGGAAGCACGTCTGGAGTTTGCGCCACTGAGTTTCAGCAGGGCGCCGATACCGACCAGTGGCAGGGCCAGGGCTTCCATGTTGACCTGAAAGCCTATCAGGGCAACGATCCAGGCGGTCATGGTGGTCCCCACATTACTGCCATAGATGACCCACACAGCCTTTTCCAGGCTCAGCATACCGGCATTGGCAAAACCGATGGTGGCGACAGTAACAGCACTGGAGGACTGCACAATACCGGTAATCAGGAAACCGGAAAACAGGCCGCGCGCCCGGGTATCGGTTCCGCTGGCCAGCAGGTCGCGCAGCGTATTACCGGCGGCCAGTTTCAGGCCGTCAGTCATCAATGACATGCCGATCAACAGCAGCCCCAGACCACCGATCAAATTAGTGATTAAGCTCATTGAATTGATATAAGTCGCTCGAAATGTGGCTCAGTCGCATTATTATAAGCGTACTTGCATCGGATTGATTTGATTTTCGGCAATGCGCAAAGTGCTTGTCAGTCATGAAGATTTGATTCTCAGTTAAATCGGGACCTGCACATTGCTTACCAATTGTTAACCTATCGTTAACAATTCATAAACCGTTTTCAAACCGTTAATTGTATTGAGCCCCGGCCAAACTGGTATAGATTGTCGGCAAAGCAGGACTGATGTTAGTACTGCAGTCATTGATGATTGGAGAAACACATGAAAGCACTAAAAAGTTTCAGCTATCGACCAAAACAACTCACAGGCAGTATTGCTTTGGTTTGTGCTTCTACCCTGGCGCCAGTATGCGGACTGGCACAACCCGGTGGTATCCAGGAGGTCGTCATTTTTGGCCGTAATACCGATCTGGTCGGCCAGGCCGAATCTGCCAGCCAGGGCTATGTAGGTGGCGCGGATTTGCTGATTCGTCCGCTGGTAAAAACCGCGGAGTTACTGGAGTCCATGCCTGGCATGGTGGCGGTGCAACACTCCGGCAGCGGCAAGGCCAACCAGTACTTTCTGCGCGGATTCAATCTGGATCATGGGACTGACTATTCCGTGCACCTGGATGGGGTTCCCATGAGCCTGCGCTCTCACGGGCACGGGCAGGGCTACCTGGATGTCAACGGCATCATTCCGGAAACCGTGGAAGGGATCGACTACCGCAAGGGGCCTTACTATGCCGACCTGGGGGATTTTTCCATGGCCGGGGCTTCCTTTATCAACACCATTGATGAACTGGAGCGCAGCTTTGTTTCTGCCGAGACCGGCAAGTTTGGTTGGGGTCGATACGTGGCGGGGACCAGTCAGGCTGTCAATGAAGGAACTCTGACCCTGATCGGCGAGTACAAGAATTACGATGGCCCCTGGCAACAGGGTGAAGACCTCAATCACCTTGCCCTGTGGGGCAAGTACCTGACGCCGACGTCCTTTGGTGATGCCTCCTATAGCTTCAGTGCCTATCGAGCCGACTGGCGCCCAACCGAACAGAACCCAGAACGAGTCATAGGTTCTGCTGTCTGTGCAGATCGCTATTGCACACTGGACCCTACCGCAGAAGGTGAAACCACCCGCTGGATTGCCTCGGCAGATCTGCAGGGCTCTGACTGGTTTGCCAATTTCTACGGGCAGCACTATGACTGGACCATGTCCTCCAACCCGACCTACGATGCCCAGATCAATCAGTTTGACAAGCGCTGGATTGTAGGAGGGACGGCAGGCAAAACCCTGCTGGAAGAAAGTGCCTATGATTTGAGCCTTGGCCTGAATGCCCGTTATGACGATGGCAGCCGAATCGGGGTAGAGGCATTCAATGCTGGGATTTATACCGGTGACATTGCTGCCAATAAAATCACCGAATACTCACTGGGTCCTTATCTGGATGCCAACTGGTATGCCACCCGGAATTTACGCGTCAATGCCGGACTGCGTTATGACTATTTCGATTTCGATGTCACGGCACTGAATGCGCTCAGCGCCGAGGGCAGCAAGACGGACGGGGAGTTTTCTCCCAAGTTTGGGCTGGCCTGGACCGCACGGGATAATCTTGAGCTCTACTATAACTGGGGTCGCGGCTTTCATTCCAATGATGCACGCGGCGTGGTTAACCAGGCCAACCCCGTACCGGGTATTTCCAGCGGGACGGGTTATGAACTCGGTAGTCGTATGAATCTGGGAGACTTTAAATTCACAGCGGCATACTGGTGGTTGGATCAGGATTCCGAGCTGATCTTTGTCGGTGATTCCAATTCAGTTGAGCCCAAAGGAGGCTCGGAACGTGATGGCTATGAACTGACCCTGTTCTGGCAGCCCAGTGACTGGCTGGGTGTGGATGCTTCTTTCACCAGTAGCGTTGCACGCTACATCAGTAACCCTGAAGGCAACTATGTTGAAGGAGCCGTGGAAGAAGCTGCCCAGCTGGGTGTCGCCATTACACAGGATAACTGGGATGCCAGCCTTCGCGTGCGCTATCTTGGGCCTTATGCCCTGGATGCCGCCAATAGCAATCGTGCCGAGTCACTATCCACCGCCAATCTGCGTGCGGCCTATCATTGGGAATCTTTCACGATGTTTGTTGAGGCCATCAACCTGTTCGATCGTGATGGCAAGGAAATCCAGTATTACTACCCGGCCTATGTCAATGGTTTTGATCCGGTCGGGCTGACATCCGAGACGCTTGATTGTGATGTCACCAACTGCAATATGAGTCGGGCGACTGAGCCTCGGGCATTCCGTGTGGGGGTAAGATACCAGTTTTAACGTTAATGCTCTCCCTGACTGCCGGTTCTTTTGAATCGGCAATTTCTTTTCTGCATGATCCGTCCGTCTCGGCTTGCTAGCAGCCAGAGAGGTCGCTATATGCGAACCTCTATTATAAGCTTCTGTTTTAATTGTTGATAATCGTGTTAACCTCTCGTTAAACCGTTGCTTTTTTATGGCAAAGAGCCTTTTTTAACGTTAAAACAGCCCTTGCAAATTTCCCTGAAACCGCGACAATGCGCATCTTTCAAGAGATTGACAACCCGGTATGAGCACCATCGAACCAGAAGAGCTGCAGGCCCTTGTTCAGCGCATCATAAAAAGCGGTGAGCTGGGACGTTCGCGTACCTACAGTGACATACTCAGTTATCTGGCAGATTGCGCCGAGTCCGGTAATACCCCCAAGGAAGTGGCCATTGCCATTGATGTGTTGGGGCGCGAGCCTGATTTCGATGTCGGCAAGGATTCGATTGTACGGGTGCACATCTATCATCTGCGCAACAAACTCAAAGCCTATTTTGCAAAATACGGCAGGCAGGAAAAATACCGGCTGGATATCCCCAAGGGGCAGTACATACTGACAGCCATTCCGGCCCGGGAAGCCGACACGGATCAGGTTGTATCGGGCTCTGACAGGCGCCGTGAAGCGATGACCCCCTGGCTGGCGGGACTGGCAGTACTGCTGCTATTGCTGAACCTGGTCTTTCAGTTTGGCGACAATCAGCCAGCAGACCCTACCAGTTCTGCCTATGCGCAATTGAGCCCTTGGAAGGAAATGCTGGACGATGTATCCCCCATCCTGATTCTGGTGGGAGACTATTACATTTTTGGGGAAGTGAATGCCCAGGGCGATGTCGATCGACTGGTGCGAGACTTTGATGTGAATTCCTCCGAGGAGCTGAACCTTATGCAGGACCTCGGGATGGACGGGTCGGAGCGTTATTTTGACCTAGGTTTGAATTACATTCCCAGCTCCACGGCTTTTGCCCTGAGCCGCCTGATGTCAGGGCCCTTACACGAGATCAGCGTAAACCGGATAAACGTAAAGCTGGTCTCGGAATACAGCACAGCTGACCTGGCCAATAATCATATTATTTACCTGGGTTACCTGAGCGGTTTGCAGGAGTTGTATGCGCTGATGTTTACTGGCTCGACTCTGGAGGTTGGTGCCACCTACGATGAGTTGAACAATCTGCAAAACGGGGATTATTACATCAGCAACTCAGGCCTGTCTGGAGCCGATGCCTACAAGGATTACAGCCTGCTGGCGAGCTTCCCCTCACCCAACGGGCACCAGATAAGTATGATTGCCGGTATGCGTGATGAGAGCCTGATCAATATTGCCCAACAGGCTAGCGATCCACAGACACTCAGGGAGATTGAAGAAAGCCTGGCCCTGGCAGGTGATGGCAGCGCACATTTTGAGGCCTTGTTTGAAGTTTTTGGCTTTGACAATACCAACTTCAATTCCAGACTGATTTATACCCATCAGCGGGATCCGCAGGCTGTGCAGGGCTTTTTCGGCGGCAATTAGAAACAGGCAAAAAAAAAGAGGGCCGAAAGCCCTCTTCTGCGCTGTATTAAAAAAAGTAGAAAGAAGACTTTTGATCTTCTTTCTACTTGACTGCAAAGACTCAGTTATTCTTCGTCTTTTACTGCAGATTCTTCTTCAGCGCTATCGTCTTCAGCCGCTTCTTCTGGCTTGCCATCCAGTTCTTCCTGGGCAGCAACAGTGGCTTCAGGTGCATCGGTGCCGACGACATGCAATGTAAATTCAGCGCTAATTTCTGAGCCAAGAGACAGGCTGATGGTAAATTCGCCCGTCGTACGTAAAGCGCCTTCAGGCAAGAGAACTTCACTTTTCTCAACCTTGTGTCCGGCATCGTTCAGCGCGGTAGCAATATCACGCGTGCCGATAGAACCGAACAGTTTGCCTTCATCGCCGGCGTTAGCTTCAATGGTGACAACGATGCCATTCAGTGTTGCAGCACGGGCTTCGGCAGCGGCCAGTTTTTCCTGAGCAGCTTTCAGCAACTCATCCTTACGGGCCTCATACTCGGCTACATTTTCCTTGGTAGCAGGAACAGCTTTTGCGAAGGGAAACAGATAGTTCCGTGCAAAGCCGGCTTTGACTTCAACCTGCTCACCGACGTCGCCGATTTTCCCGACTTTTTCCAATAATATTACGTTCATGTTTTTAACCTCACCTATTGCCGTCTACTTATTCAGCGGCAATGCGTTTCCTCACATTTATCACACTGTCTGCCAGTCCCAGTAACGCCAGTGCCGGCATGAAAAAAAATACTGCCAGGTAGCCGATAAACAACCAGCTGGATCCCAACTTTTTCAGGTTGATCACGTAATGCATCAACGCGATACCGGCCAACATTGGTGGGATGCTCATGATGGATACCCAGGAATCTAGCGGCTCCATATCGGCCAGCCCCGCAATCATCAGCCCCATCAAAAGAATCGCAAAGCCAGGCTCCAGCCTGAGCACTTGGAATTCTTCTTTAAAACCACCCGGGTTGTACAATGCAGCCTGCCACCAGCGCGCCAACACCAGACAGCTGAGGATGGTGGCAAAATGGTAAGCTCCAAAAAAGCTTAACAAGAGGGCCACGATTTGCTCAGCCGTATAGGGCATGACTGCACCCTGCGAGCGTTGCAGCGCCATTCCTTCTTCAACAATGGCACTTAGCTGGGCTACGTAAGCGTTCTGCCAGACCAGACTCAACTGGATTAACAGAGCCACTATCGTGCCTGCCATGACAACTCTGGACCAGGACTCGCTATGTTTGAGTACCTGGGCCAGCAGGGCCACACCTGGCATCAGCATTATCGGAGACGGATCCCCGACAACCCAGTAAAATCCTGCGGGTACCATTGACCACAGCAGGATCATCAATCCTTCTCGAGCGCCTTTGCGCAGATTTATCAATCCGACAACTGCCGCGCTCAGGCAGTACACCATGGGGATAAAGCCGCAAAGCAATACCACGATGATTGCCCGGCTGCGGCTATGCATCACATATTCCGCCAGGCCCCGCATCATCATTCCCCTTGGATGTTTATACTTCGTGCGAATCCGTATAGGGAATCAAAGCCAGATAGCGAGCGCGCTTGATCGCCGTAGCAAGTTGTCGCTGGTAACGGGCTTTGGTCCCGGTAATGCGACTGGGCACGATCTTGCCGGTCTCACTGATATTGGCTTTGAGTGTATCCAGATCCTTGTAATCAATTTCACTGACGCCTTCAGCGGTAAATTTGCAGTAGCGTCGACGTCTAAAAAAACGGGCCATGTTAGTTCTCCAAATTCAGTCGCTTAGTTGCTGATCTCTTCGGTTTCTTCTTCATCCGAATCTACCGCATCGTCGTCATCATCATCGAAATCGTCATCTTCATCCGATTCTTCCTGCATGCGCTGAGACGCACGGGCTTTACGCTCGCGGCTCTCATTTTCGGCTTTCATGATGTCTGAAAGTTCGGTGATGGCTTGCTTGCGCTTAATAACCAGATCACGAATGACTGCATCGTTGTAGCGGAACAGCGTGGAGATCTCATCCAGTACTTCAGCGCTGCACTCAATATTCATCAGCACATAATGTGCTTTGTGAATTTTGTTGATCGGGTAGGCAAGTTGACGGCGGCCCCAGTCCTCGACACGGTGTACAGAACCACCACCATCTTTGACCAGCGAGCTGTATTTTTCGATCATCCCCGGGACCTGATCAGACTGGTCGGGATGCACCATAAATACTATTTCATAGTGACGCATAATGCTCCTCACGGTTTGGCAGTCTTCCGTCAGGGCTCATTGTGGAGCCGGTGGCTTCTAAAAAGCTCGTCTGCGGTAAGACAAGGAGTTAAAAAGAGGGCGAATTGTAGAGATATTGGGGCGACTATGCAACTTCTAGCTGCTCCTTTGGCGTAAGGCCTCGAACAGTAAGATGCCGCTTGAGACCGATACGTTCAGCGAACTGGTCTCTCCCCGCATGGGAATGGCAAGAAGCTGATCGCAGTGTTCGCGGGTCAGGCGCCGCAAGCCTTTCTCCTCGGCGCCCAGCACCCGGGCAATCGCCCCTTTCAGATCAGCCATGTAAATCGACTTGTCAGCTTCCACAGCGGCTCCCATCAGCCAGATACCGCGTTTTTTCAGATCTTCCAGGCAACGTGCCAGATTGGTAACACTGATCAGAGGCAGAATTTCGGCAGCTCCACAGGCGACTTTGCGAGCCGTGGCATTAAGTGGTGCCGATTTATCTTTCGGGACGATCACGGCATCGGCGCCGGCGGCCTCTGCGGAACGGATACAGGCCCCCAGATTATGCGGATCAGTGACCCCATCCAGTATCAGTAGCAGGGGAGGGTGATCAAGACTGTCCAGCAGTTGCTTGAGATAGCTTTCATTAAATTCCAGCTTGATTTCATGGCACAGGGCAATAGCGCCCTGGTGCACGCCCTGAGCCTTTTGGTCCAGATCAGGCTTTTCCAGCACTTCCACCGGAATCCCCAGACTGTTGCATTGATCGGTAATGGCGGATATACGCTCATCCAGCCGTCCGCTTTGCAGAAAAATTTTCTGTACCAGTTCCGGCCTGTGCTTCAGAAGGGCATTGATGGTGTGGATGCCGAAAACCCATTCCTGTTTCATGCTCATAAGCTCAGTGCCGTTTTCTTGACTGGCGGGAAAGTTGCTTTCTTGCCTTATTACGTGGTTTGCCGGAACGCTGTCGCTGCGGCAGCTGTTGACCGCGCGTTGCCGTTTTACGGTTGCCAGTGAGCTGCAGGTCGATTTTTTTGTCATCAAGATCAACACGCGCGACGATGACACTGACCTTGTCACCCATCTGATATTGATAACCGCTTGCTTCGCCGGTCAGGGTATGGGCAATGGCATCGAAGTGGTAATAATCATTGTGCAAAGCCGTGACATGCACCAGGCCTTCGACATACAGGTCATCCAACTGCACAAACAGGCCAAAACTGGTGACAGAGGTAACGGTGCCTTCATACTCTTCACCGATATGCTCTTTGATATATTCACACTTCAGCCAGTCCAGCACATCGTAAGTGGCAGCATCCGCACGCCTTTCGGTCATGGACAAAGAAGCACCCAGGCTATCAAGGTCGGCCACTTTATAGGGATAGATTTCCTTACGGGTCAGGGCCTTGTTCCCCGCGACGGGCAGGGTGTAGCTGGGGAATTTGCCACTGCGAATCAGATAGCGAATGCCCCGGTGTACCAGTAAATCAGGGTAGCGACGAATGGGAGAGGTAAAGTGCGTATAGGCCTCAAATCCCAGCCCAAAATGTCCACCATTATTGGGCTGGTAAAGAGCCTGTTGCAGTGAACGAATCACGATGTTTTGAATCAGTTGACGGTCAGGGCGTTTGCGCAAGCGATCAAGGATAAGCTGGTAGTCGCTGGGTGTCGGTTTTCGTTTACGCGCCAGACCGACGCCGATACCGCGTAGAAAATCATAGAGCTTGGCTACCTTTTCTTCGTTGGGACCGTCATGCACGCGGTACAAGGCAGGCAGTTTGGCCTGTAGTAAAAATTCGGCAGCACAGACATTGGCGCAGAGCATGCATTCTTCAATGAGGCGATGCGCATCATTGCGCACAACCGGCACAATTTCCTTGATCTTTTTCTGCTCGGAAAAAATGATGCGGGTTTCCGTGCTTTCGAAATCCAGTGCGCCACGTTTGCGCCGACTTTGGTGCAGGGTTTTATACAGAGCATACAGATGCTGCAGGTGTCCCAGTATTGCGCCATGTTTATCCCGCAAGCGTACTTGCAGACGCTTGTCGGCATCGCTTTTGGCTGGCTGCAGCATGCCAGCGACTTCGGTATAGGTCAGTCTGGCCTGTGAATGAATGATACCTTCATAAAATTTATAGGAGTTGATATTGCCTTCACGGCCGATGTTCATCTGGCAGACCATGACCAGCCGGTCTTCGTGGGGTTTCAGTGAACATAAACCATTGGATAAATCCTCTGGCAACATCGGGATAACATGACCGGGAAAGTAGACTGAATTGCCGCGTTTCTGTGCTTCCCCATCAAGAATGGAGTCAGGCTGTACATAATGTGAAACATCAGCGATGGCAACGTACAGGGTCCAACCCTTTCCGCGTCGGCTCTGGCAGTAAACAGCATCATCAAAATCCTTGGCATCTTCGCCATCAATGGTGACAAAAGGCAATTCGCGTAAATCGATTCGCTGCTGTGCTTCTGTAGACGGATTATCTTGAGTTTTGCTGATCCGGTTCAGTTCGCCGATGATGCCTCTGGGCCAGTCGCAGGGAATATCGTGGGCGCGAATTGCCACCTCTATTTCCATACCGGGTCTTGCAACATCGCCCAGCACCTCGGTAATAATACCGGTACTTTTGACATGATCGATGGCAAAGCGGGTTACTTTTACCACAACAAAATCACCGTCCTTGGCATTTTTATGCTTTTTCGGGGGAATCAGAATTTCCTGGGTAATACGACGGTTATGGGGAATCACTACACCGACGCCGGATTCACGATAAAAACGCCCGACAAATTCACTGCGCTTGCGTTCCAGCACTTCGACAATCTTGCCTTCAAGACGGCCACGGCGGTCGTAACCGGAAATCCTTGCCAGAACCGTGTCGCCATCAAAGGCTTTCTTCATCTGGTTCGGGTTAAGAAAGAGGTCGGCTGAACCGTCCTCTGGAATCACAAAACCAAAGCCCTCCTTGTTACCCTGAATCGTGCCTTTGATGAGATCCATCTTGCGCACCAGCCCAAAAGCGCCACCACGATTTTCGATCAACTGGCCGTCGCGGGTCATGGCCCTCAGACGTCGGCGTAGGGCTTCCTGCGATTCATTATCAAATAGCAGCAATTCAGTGGACAGCTGCAGATGGGTCAGCGGTTCCGCTCTTTCTTCCAGGTGTTCGAGGATGTATTCACGGCTGGGAATGGGATTTTCATAACGGGCGGCTTCCCGTTTGGCCTGTGGGTCTTTGGATTTTTTGGCTGGCGGCATGAAGACTCTGAAATACGTGATTGTTGGTCTGGAAGTATAACAGGCGCTCGAGCAAACAACATTGACAGAAGCCGGCAATATCGGTAAATTGCAGCCCCCTGCAAAATGCAGTTCCTCACAATGCCCAGGTGGTGGAATTGGTAGACACGCTAGCTTCAGGTGCTAGTGGCCTTACGGCCGTGGAGGTTCAAGTCCTCTCCTGGGCACCACTATAATTCTTTGGTATTTAGCTTCTGCAGGATTCCCTTGTTTGTCTAGTTCGAGTCACAGAGGGCTAAGCAGCTCGTTGAAAAACACTCGCGTTCAGCCTGCCATGAAGCTGTGCTTCATGAGCGGCAGGCTTCACCCTCTCCTGGGCGTGAATTCATCTTACTTTGAATAGGCTTGGGACGTTCATTGTGCAGCTTCGAGCCACAGTGGAATAATCCACTCACTGAAAACTCGCTAGCCCAGGTAAGCTCTATGGTTCAAGGTTATGGGGCTGAGCTCAGTTAAGGCGCCAAACCAAGATCGCTTGCCAGCACAAAAAGGCAGGTTCATAATAATCAGCGATATGACTTTGTTTTAAGAAGAATAAAGATTTAGAACAAGAAATATATAAAAGATAAATATGATGGATATACAACATTATCAACCATCTATATTAAGTCGATATATCAATAAATTTTACATTTATCGTTTTGGTGAAAATATTGATATTCAGCTTTTTCCGAAGGGTGTTTTTGAAATTGTATTCCAAAGTAGTGATTGTTTTCTGCAAAATACTTCATATAGTTCTGGATGGAAAACCAGGCCAAAGGATTTCATAGGGGGACTGCACAATAAGTCATATCATGTAAAATCCAGTAATAAAGACAACTATTGCATGGTTGTTGAGTTTAAACCACATGCTGCTAAATACTTTATCCCTCAGCATTTGCATGATTTTCAAAACAATGTCATAGATATTTTTGAAATTTGGGGGGATTCTGTTTCAGAGTTATCTCAAAAGTTAAGCTCTGAAAAAAATGATCAAAGTAAAATTCAATGTATTGAGAGTTTTTTGCTTGGAAAATATATTGACCGAAAATATTCAGCAATTGATAAAGCAGTCAACTTAATTTTAGATTCGAAAGGATTCATTGAAGTAAATAAATTGGCGAAAAATATTGCATTCAGCAATGCTCAATTTACAAAACGTTTCAATGAAGAAGTTGGCATATCTCCAAGTCAATACTGTAAAGTTATAAGAGTAAGAAATACTCTCGACATACTTGCAGGTAATACTCAAAAGTCCTTGACTGAGATAACCGGTCAACTTGGATATTTTGACCAGTCACACTTCATTAAAGACTTTAAGTCAGTTACAGGCCGCTCCCCCAAAACATTTACTCATTTAGCGCAAATATAAGCGATTTTTACAATTCTTCCCTGTAATGAAGAATTAACCTTTCAGACAGCGTTAATTTTTAACTACTTTTAAATATTAAGCTGAACTGCCGTTAGATAGGAGGGTTAATTCAATGAATATAATCTCTTTAAGCCAGCGCCTACTTAACATAAAAGCAAAGCCAATCGCATTATTTTTGCCAATCGTGCTTTATTTGTCAGCCTGCTCCAGCCTGGACCAGGGGGGGCTTCGATTTACAGTTGCAATCAGTACCGGTCTTTCCAGATTATTTTTCTGAAAAGCCAGCTATTGTATCGTTAGAGGAGATTCATCAACTGACGCCACAGCAAGAAGAATCTTTTTTAAGCTACTTCAATGCTGCTGATAACCAAAATATAGATCCGCATATACGAGTGGCTAATTTTCTGCTCAATAGCGCCAATAATTTTGTTTATGAAAGCAAGACCTATACTGCTTCAGAAGCATTCAGGCTTAATCAGGGTAACTGTATGTCGCTAGCAGTAGCTACTACTGCGTTAGCGAACCTTGCGAATATTCAAATAGAATATCAGCTGATCGACTCAACACCCGTCTATCAGTTATCAGGCTCTGTTGCTAACAAAGGCATACATATCAGAAGTCTGATTTACAAACCTGTTACCACTGAAGCAGTTACCACAAGCAGTAATAATGCCACATCATTTTCAAATTATTCTGAAGGGGGGCTTATCATCGATTATTTTCCTTCTGAGGATGGTCGCTTCATCGGTAATGTTTTTTACGAGGAGTATATAGCTGTCTATTATAGGAATATTGCTGCCGAGGCTCTCAATAACGATGATTATTCAGGAGCCTATTGGAACACGCTGGAATCCATGAAATACGACCCCTTGAGTTCTGATGCCTTAAATATGCTGGCTGTTGCCTATAAACGTATTGGCGTCTTGGATAAAGCAGAAGAAATCTATCTATATGGCATCAATCATGCTAAAGATAAATTAACCCTGATGAAGAACTACCATATTCTTTTGACCAGCCAGAATCGCGCTTTGGAAGCTGAAACCATTAATCGCAGGCTTAGCACCATGAATGATCCCAGTCCAATACACTGGTTTAATGTTGCCAAGCACTCCTACGACGTTAATGACTACAGTGATGCCATTCGTTTCTACAGCCGTGCCATAGAGATTGCTCCATATTTGCATGAAGCGCACATAGGTATGGCCCTTAGCTATTACCAGTTGGGGCAGGTTGAAAGTGCTGAACGAGCCCTCAATAGGGCGATTAACAATGTTAATGATTTTTCAACACGTAATCTTTATGAGTCCAAACTGAATGCATTAAGAAGACTTTTGTAAAATAGTACTTTCAATTTAGTGGTGTTATTGAACATTAAATCAACCCGGGCATTAACCAGTAATTATTTTATTCAGTACATAAAAAAGGCCTCAATTTTGAGGCCTTTTTTCAGCTGGATTTTCAGGAAAACATTACATTCCGCAGGGGCGTGGATCCCAGCCACCGGGGCTGTTTTCGCGACGGAAATGCGAGCTGGTAATAAAGTCCTGATTCAGGTAAGTCGGATCATGCACAACAACAGTTGCTACCAGCCAGTCAATGCCGGTTGGGTCCTGGAACATGGTGAAATATTCAGTCACCGTGGCATTTTCGCTGACCGGTGCGCCATTGGCACGTAACCAGGCGGCGGTAAGATGACTCGTTTCGACTTTCAATGAGCCATAATCCCGGTTTTGTCCTTCAACTCCAAAACCACCGAAGTTGCCAATGGGTGCTACATCGTATTCCCAGCTTGCCTGCGAATAACCCTGCAGGCTTCTGGCCGTATTGGCTGGAGGTGCCTCATTGAAAATGAAACGACGGGCCTGCTGGCCATAATCTGTTTCCAGCGTGAGTACGGAATCAGAGTCCCACTCGGTGCGAATACGCATGGGCTGGCGCATGATGCCGGCAGCACCGTAACGCAGGCAGGAATTTGCCATGGACTCGTCCCAGGCCTCGCCGACTTCTCGGGCTCGCGCATTATAGGGAATGCTGGTGAAATCACCTTTTTCAGGAACCCTCATACGCCAGAGCCAGTCTTCATTCACAATGGAAACCCATTGCCCTTCGATATTCTGCAGGTTGCCGGGCGTTCCTTCCCGTGGAGAAAGGTCTGCCAGATTCTGACCGCCTCCCGGAGGCTGAGCGACAATTGATGTTGTTAATAGTGATGCGCTTAAAAATACAGCGATCTTTGAAAAGCCTGTAAATTTCATTCTTTTTCCCCTACTCGCTCAAATTATTGTAGACAGCAGTGATGAAGTCTTCCGTGGTGACGAAGCCATGACCATAGCGGTTGGAGTAATCTCTGGCCGGTCCGACTTCAAGAACTTCCTGCAGGCTCATGCCTTCATCAATCAGGTATTGCACACGGTCGCGAATAATCGTCAGCATATCGCGATACTCGACAACGTCTGCCTCGTCTGACAGGCGACCATGGCTTGAGATGACAAGCGTGCCGCCTTCCTGCTGCTGTAATGGAACGGTGATACCGATAATCTGATTGAGGCCATCAATAATGCCGTTAATGTGGCCAAAATTGCTTTCATCAATGAAAGGAAAGCCTTCGGTGACATAAATATCACCGGTAGCAATTACATCAGATTTACGGAAGAAGATAATGCTGTCGCCGTTGGTATGTGCTCTGCCCTGATACAGTATTTCAACGGGTTCACCATTGAAGTAAAAGTCATATTTGTTGCCGATATAAACTTCTGTCGGCCAGGCATCAAACGGGATGGGTGGGTTGGCCGTTGCCATGGAAAGCATGACATTTTCATGGGCGATAACCTCGGCACCTGGTTCGAAAGTCGCTCCCACATCACCGGCTTCGTTACCAGCAACAATGGTTTCACCTGCTGCTCTGACGATCTGGTTGCCGCCAGTATGGTCTCCATGGGCGTGAGTGTTAATCACGTAGCGGATAACTTTACCTGGTGCCAGTCTTTCGATTTCTGCCACAATTTTTGGCGCAGTTTCGGCGAATTGGGTATCAACCACCAGTACACCCTGGTCACCAATTTGCACGGTAACATGACCGCCAGCTCCTGTCAGAACCCAGACATTTCCCTGTACATGATAGGAATGGACCTCTACATCAGACAGGTCCTGTTGTGCGTAGGCACTTCCCATTAGCGTTGAGCTAAGGATGGCAGCCCCCAGCAGGCTTTTTGCCAGTGTTTTTGAGCCGTTACGGTTTTTTTTCAGTAATTTAATCATTTGTGTTCTCCAAACCATTACTCGGCCACGGTATCCATGAATTCAGGTAGTGCCGTATGCGCACCACCACGGGCCGCGTCCAGCGGGATGTTCCAGCGCTCGGCAAACTCTTCACTGCCGGCATGCGATTCTTCCGTATCGATCATCCAGTGGGGGATCTCGCCGATTTCACGATCAATTTCGATTGCCGGGCGGCAGGGATATGGCCCCATATTGACTTCATGCAGCCTTTTCCAGCCATTGGTTCGAATGAAGGGCTCAGTTAAATAATTGGGGTCAGAGACAATAGACACGTGGGTCATAATGGTCTGGTCGTCATTCAGGAAGAAATATTCATCCAGTGTGGCCTCATCGCTCAGAGCCATTCCATTGCGGCGGATCCAGCCGGCTTTCAGGTGCGTCGTGTGTACAACCAGAGCATCACCCTCAAAGTGTCCGGTAGAAAAGCCACCCCAGGTATGCTGGTACAACTCTCCAGGATGCTCGCGCCCATCCATATAAATGGTGCGTCTTTGCGCCTGCCACTCAATATGTGTGGTCAGCGCGATCAATTCCTGGGTTTCCTCGTCAAGCACCTGTTGAAAGTGCAGATTACCAATACCCCGGAAACCATAGGTAGATGGGTGAGGCTTGCATTGATGCTCAGGCACGTTCAGCAAACCTGACTGCCAGGTGTCGCCACGCAGACGCAGGGCATCATTGATGGGTAAGCCTGCGTAATCACCGGCTTCTGGGCCTGGCAAACGTTCTTCGAAATCCTCATGGAAGATGGGTTGCCAGTATCCTTCAACACTGGCCTGAGCGATAAAAGGAGCACTCAGTACGGGTAGTAAAAATGAGGCAGCCAGGGCCTTTAGTTTGAATGTAGTCATAAAATACCTTTTCAGTCACTTTAGCAGGGTTCTTCTTTCGGGTTCGGGCCTTAATTTAGGAACCGTTGGCCCTTGAAACAGGCTGTTATCGACATTGATGCTATTTATTGATGCTGAGTTTAAATACGTTTTGATCTCACAGCAGGTAATAAAAGGCTAACAAAGTAAAACACCATATAAATAAAAACCAGGGAGATAATACTCTTTCCCCTTCCTTTATATCAATCTTGATTATCGTTGTATTAGGGCTGGCAACACCTCTAGAGACCTCAATAACTACTATTTAAACAGCGGCCAGAGAAAAAAGTGCCCATTTCGTGAAATATGTAGGAATTGCTTGGGAGTCAGTTAACAATTTTTTGCCAATAGTGCCCGGATTTGTCAGTCACTGGCAGAAAAAACTGTAAAGCCGTTCACACCCTGAATAATTTCATGTGCACCACTTCTCAAATTTGAACGGCTTCATATTGTTCGTTGCAAGCGATGAATTAATGTAAAGCGCAACGCTTAACTAACAGGCCTGGGGATACATTTCTCAGCTGAAATGGGTTTTCAAGATGGCAGTGATTTTATTGCTGACAAACAAACAGGGCTAATTCGATCGTGCTCATAATATTGCGATTATCACATCTACTGTTGATCAGCCTGATTATGGCATGGGCTGCGCATGCTGCTGAATTTCAGCGCCATTTTGATGGTAGTGATGTAGCCCTGATGGGAATGGGCTTGTACGAATATCTGGGGGAAGAGATTTATCTGGGAGCGCTGTACGGCAATACAGCTGCGACTGAAGTATCAGCCCAGACAGTTCATAAAATACAAATGCGGGTGCTGGCCGATAGTTTATCAGCGAGACGTTTTAATCGTCTCTGGCTGGATGCTTTTGCACTCAATTCTGAACGCGAAGAACGTAGCCACTTATCCAACGAAATCATGGCATTTGGTGAAATGTTGGAAATGGATTTAGTCCGAGGTGACAAGATTGATTTTGATTTTCTGATGCCTACGAAATCAATGTCAGTCACCATCGTATGGAGTCCGGCATAACGGCGCTGATTACCGAACTAAACGATATCGAAGCCACCATGAACCGTTTGCAGAATTACATGCAGACCATTGAGTCTCAGGCAAAGGGAAATGGCATAAAGTCTCAGGATAGGGAAAAAGGCAGGCATGAAGGATTTGATGAACTGGAAATGGATTCCTATTCCGAGTTACAGCAGATGGCCCTTTCCATGCGTGAAGATTATGAAGACCTGTATGAGATCAAAAACAACCTGATCAGCAAGATTAAGGATGTTGACCAGATTCTTAATGAGCAGCAAAACTCGGCCAACAAACTGCAGCAGGGGCTTATCTCATCGCAGATGATTCCATTTGCCACACTGTTTCCACGCTTACGTCGTCTGACGCACCAGCTTGCTCAGACATTGGGCAAGGAAGTGTCCATTAAATTCACTCAGACAGAAGACCGTCTGGACCGCACCGTAACCCAGGTGCTGATAGGCCCGCTGGAGCATATGATCAGAAATGCCATCGACCATGGCATTGAAAAACCCCAGCAGCGGCTTGAGCAAGGCAAACCAGCCCAGGCGCAGATAGAAATCAAACTGTACAGACAGGCGGGCAATATTGTGCTGGATGTCTGTGATGACGGTGCCGGCATCAAGATCGAAAAAGTCAGACAAAAAGCCATTGATCAGGGCTTGCTGTCTGCAACAGAAGATGTCTCTGAGCAGGAATTATTACAGTTTCTCCTGCATACCAATTCAGCACCTGAAACGATAACCCGTTTACTGGACCTGGGGCTTGATCCGGTCAATTTCTCGGATGCCTTGTTGGGGATTCTTGCACAGCGATTGATGCGTACCCTTTGTAAAAACTGCAAGGAAGCCTATGTGCCCGAAGCAAAAGAGATTGATCATCTGATTGGCCTCTACGGTGAAGAAGCCTTCCCGGAACTGGGTGTAGACCCTGATGCAGTAGAACTTTATCGAGCCAAGGGGTGTCCTGAGTGTGGCGATACCGGTTATCGTGGCCGAGTCGGAGTACATGAAGTGCTGGTTGGAACCCCGGAGCTGCAGGCCATGATTTATCGCAAGGCACCGCTGGCGGAAATCAAGCAGCAGGCAAGCCGCGATGGCATGCGAACGCTAAGACAGGATGGTATTGCCAAGATTTTCCAGGGACTTAGTGATTATGAACAATTGCTCAGTATCACCGCTACCTGACGATCAAGTTCCGTAGTAAAGACCACCATTGACATGAATGATCTGCCCATTCACAAAGGCCTGTTTCGGATGTGCGAGAAACATTGCTGCCGAAGCGATTTCTGCAGGGGTTCCCAGGCGGGGTACCGGTGTGGCACCCGCATCCGGCATGGCTCCGGCAGAAGCAGGGCGAACGGTTTCAATCATGCCCGGTGAAATATTATTGGTGGTAATGCCACGGTCGCCAAATTCAGCTGCAAGTGCCCGTGTTAATCCTACCACACCGGCTTTGCCGGCCAGATTGGCAGCACGTCGCTTGTAGCCCAGATGCCAGGCAAAGCCACCCAGCGTGATGATACGTCCCCAGCCCCGGTCTATCATGTCTGGCAGGGTACACTGCGCCAGATGAAAAGTACCATCCAAGGTAATGTCGATGGTGCGGCGCCAGGTCTCATAGCTCATGTCCAGAAAATCAATCTGCCCACGTGCCGAGGCATTGGCAACCAGAATATCCAGAGCCCCGAATTTTTGTCTGGCGGCATTGACCATCTGCTCTACAGCAGTACGATCCCTTACGTCTGCAAGCTGGACCATGGCTTCAGAACCGAGCTCACGCACTTCTTCGGCAACCGCTTCAGCACCTTCACTGTCCTGTAACGCATTGATGACAATATTGGCTCCGGCCTCAGCAAATTCCAGTGCAATGGCCCGGCCAATATTGCGAGCTGATCCGCTGACCAGCGCGGTTTTGCCACTTAGGGGTTTGTCCGACATTGTTTTCTCCGTTCTTGATAATCTGTCTTACAGTGATTGGATAAACAGGTCCATGTCCGGCAGGCGTGTTGCAATATCGCTCCCTGAATTTTCAGCTACCCAGCCGTCCCTGGTCGGGAAAAAACGGATCAGGGTAAAGTTAGGATTCTCACCCATATCAAACCAGTGGGTGGTTTTGGAAGGTACTGAAATCAAGTCTCCCTGCTGGCAAAGTACCAGATAGATCTTATTCCCGATATGGAAGTAAAACAGACCCTGACCATTGACAAAAAAGCGGACTTCATCATCCAGATGAGTGTGTTCGGAGATGAACTGCTGGCGTATTTCCTTTTTCTTGGGGTGCTCAGGCCACAACGCGGAAACATCGACAAACTCGAATCCGTATTCTGAATTCAGTTGTTCGATGTAATCCTGATAGGCCGACAGAATGTCTTCATGCTCTGCGCCATGCTGAAACTGCCGTGGAGTATCCCAATGCTCTAGGCGAATGCCAATATCAGCCAGATCGGCACTGATTTGCTGATCATCTCTCAAGGGGGCAGACAAGGCCTGACCTTTTTCATCAAAGACCTGCATGATGCTCATGGGGGGGGTCCCTCTGCGTTGCTTAATCCAGGCAGAAAAGCATAGCATAGTCACTGTACTGTCACACAGGATTGCATGCGCGTGGAAGCTGTGATTATTAATAACGAAGCCTCGATACGGCTGGGATTTTTTTTCGGCATACTGTTGTTGATGGCTCTGCTTGAACTGGGTTTTCCCAGACGGGCCCCGAAAATCAGTAAATTTCTTCGCTGGCGAAATAACCTTGCACTGGTGGTTCTCAATACATTGATCCTGAGACTTTTATTTCCGGCAGCCTTGGTCGGGTTGACGCTTTTTGTGAATGACAGTGGCTGGGGACTGTTTAATTATTACCAGCTTCCCTTGGCATTCACACTCTTTGCAAGTCTTGTGATACTGGACTTTGTGATTTACCTGCAGCATGTCATGGTGCATGCAGTACCGCTTTTCTGGCGTGTTCACCGCGTTCATCATGCTGACCTGGATTATGATGTAACAACCGGAACCCGGTTTCATCCCTTGGAAATAGTGCTGTCCATGCTGGTCAAGTTTGCTGCCGTGGTGCTGATCGGTCCGCCGCTTCTTGCCGTTATCGTGTTTGAAGTACTGCTCAACGCGCTGGCCATGTTCAATCATAGCAACCTGAAGTTGCCGAGCAGCTTGGACAGGGGGCTACGACTTTTTATCGTTACGCCTGATATGCACCGGGTGCATCATTCCATTTACCATGATGAAGCCAACAGTAACTTTGGCTTTAATCTGTCATTGTGGGACCGCCTGTTTGGCACCTACATAGCGCAGCCGCGCGATGGGCACGAAAATATGCAGATTGGTATTGATGATTATCAGAAAGAAAACCAGGTAGCGAGGCTACCTGGTATCTTGCTGCTGCCCTTTATCGGCAAGCTAAATGCGTATGCCATTAACCGTCGTGAATGGAAAACCTCTCCGACAGAAGACTGAAGCGGTTTTAGCTCAAATTCCTTCCGTCAATTCCACATAGGTGCCCCAGGGATCGGTAAAAAAGGCAATCGATACACCATTAGGGAGCGTTCGGTATCCTTCCACTTCGATGCCCGCTGCTTCTAGATCTGCCATGGTGGCTTGAATGTCTGTGACGCCAATACCAATGTGATCCAGTACGGTTCCCTGGGTGGGGCCAAAGTCGCCCTGGCCGTCCTGATAGGTCAGGTTTGCGCCGGGAATATCGCCTGCCTGGAATTGCCCACGCATACCGGGTACGGCATTAAAGATTTCGGAATACCAGGCCTGAATGGCAGCGTAGTCCGGGATGAACCAGTGGATATGATGAAACTTCAAGGGGACATCAAGGTTTTCGTCGGCCAGAATTTCAATGCGGCCACCATCCGGGGTATTTACCCACAGCTGGCGGGAAAAGCCACCGCGCTCAACATCTACACCGGCGGCCTGCAAGCGGGCAAAGGCCACATCGGCATCCGGCACATTGAAGCCGATATGATTGATGATGGTTTCGGTACTGGGAGCACTCGGCTCACCTTCACGGATCAGAATATAGACGCCAGGGATACTGAACATGTCGATACCGTTGTTATTGAATGCTTCGGCACCAAAACGCACCCAGAAATCGTTCATGGCTTCCACATCTGAAGTCTGGTAATGCAGATGTCCCATGTAAACGCCCTTGTCATTGGGTTCGGCCAGTTGGGCCTGCGACAGAACAGGAAACAGACACAGCAGCATGCCTAACAGGGCAGCATGCAGTTGAATTGAGATTGCTTTAGTCATATGAGCCATCCTTTTATTAATCGTTTTATGCTTGTTGGTTTAGGGTGTTTGGACTTTACTCATCCCAGAGGTTCGAAGGCGTGTAGGGGCCTCCCCAGAAGGAGCCATCCAGCAGGCGATAATGCCTGTCCAGTTTGGCAATCTGCTGCATTTCCTCCTCGCTGAGGCTTATTTTGGCTGCAGCCAGATTCTCATCCAGGCGGGCCGGGTTGGCCGTTTTGGGAATAACGGCCGTACCTCGCTGGATACCCCAGGCCAGCAGAATTTGTGCCGGACTGCGCTTATGGGCAGCAGCGATCTTAAGTATTGCCGGTAATTCCAGCGGCGCCACTATGGCTTCGTCACTGCGAAAATTATCCGGTCTTTTGCCAGAACCCAGAGGAGAGTAGGCGGTCAGATGAATCCGGTTTTCATCACAGTAGGTTTTCAACTGCGCTTGTTGCAGCAGGGGATGTAACTCCACCTGATTGACTTCGGGTTTGATACGGCAGTTGCCGAGCAGATCTGCAAGTTTGCTTGCGCTAAAATTGGCGACGCCGATGTGTTTAATCAAGCCGGCGTCAACACAGTTTTCCATGGCTTCCCAGGTTTCATTGATCGGCACTTCGCGCAGGCTCAGATAGTCCTCATCCTTTTGCGGAAAACCGACATCGGGTTTAACCACGACGGGCCAGTGAATCAGGTAGAGATCAAGGTAATCGAGCTGCAAATCACTCAGGGTTTTTTTCAGTGCCGGTGCGACATCTTCAGGAATATGGGCGTTGTTCCACAATTTTGAGGTGATCCACAGATCCTTACGGTTGACCAAGTCCTGGTTGAAACAGGTATACAGGGCATCACCAATTTCCCTCTCGTTACCGTAGATGGCCGCGCAATCGAGATGGCGATATCCTCGTTTCAGCGCCTCCGGAATGATGCTGCTGCAATCTTCCGGGGACAGTTGCCAGGTTCCCAGTCCGAGACTGGGCATGTGATCGCCGTTGTTGAAAAACAGTGTTTGCATAGTACTCCCTAATCCCAGACGCGCTGCATGCCAGGCGTCAGCATATCCATCATGAAAATTTCGACATTACGGATGGCAATGCCAAACAGGGTTTTATTGTCGTGCCCACCAAAGGCAACAGAGATCAGCCGTCGCGGTGACTGAATAAAGCCAATAAGCTCACCCTCAGGGCTTATTACCCAGCAGCCACCATCACCGGTGACATAGAGTCTGCCCTCGGCATCAATATCCATACCGTCACCACCCGCCCAGGCAAACTGTCTTTCATTGCGCAGCGAGCCATCAGCCTGCACATCATAGGCAATCACGCCACGAGTCGGTTCGGGAGCTCCCTGCGGTATACGAAGGTTACGTGGAGGCTCCATATCGGGCAGGCGGCCCGTGACATAAAGTGTTCTGCCATCAGCACTGAGTGCCAGGCCATTACCCTGATTGACGCCATAGGGGCCGCTGACTTCACCTTCGGGGCTGATGTAATACTGCCCGCCCATGGTCATGTAAAAACCGCCCTTGCTGTCAGGCACCATGTCATTGAGAACCCCGGTCGTCAGGCATTCGAGTGGTTCTCCATTCATGGTATTGGCAAATAATTCACGTGGCGATACCCGCCACACGCCACGGTTGAGTGCGCGTTCTCCGATAAACAGCTCGCCATTTGGGTTCATTGCCAGGGCGCCGCCGGTATAGGTGTCGGTGGCCAGCAATTCGACCTTGCCATCGACGCGGACTTTAAGAATCTGGCTCTTGTCATTCTGGGCGACGATAACGCCATCCGATACGCCTATCGGGCTGTCGGCATTGTTGCCGGTTTCAATCCACAGGCTGCGCCAACGGGCACCGTTAGCTACCACGTCCTCAATGCCGTGTATCTCATAGGGGACTGATTCTTCAGGAGGACGAGCCCCGCCACCACCCGAGCCGGGTTGTGGAATAAAAGGGTCCGTACAGTTTGCCATAACAAAAGCTGTCCGGTTCGGGTCATTGGCAGCCTGCACGCCGGGAGTGCGAAGCGGGTCGGCTGCCTGTTGCTGAGCCAAAACAGCTGAACTGAATGTGGCCGCGATAAGGCTGATAAATAGAGTGCTGCGTTTCATAGGACCTCCCATGGGAGTGGATAGTGTTATTGGTTTTGTGAGCTCAAGTATATGAATGATTGAAAGCCTGTGCCATGCCTGAGATCAATCTTCATAATATTTGGCGGATTCTGGCTGGAAATTGTGAGGTCGAGGCCTCATAGTAAGCACGAGGAGGCCTTATGTCGAATAACACCGTTAAAACACCTGCAAAGAATCAGCAAGCGCGAGAGGACCGGCGATTCAGCATGGGTGTCCGGCGTGGCAAGGCCAGATCGAAGTTGCGATATGTCGAAAGCAATGCGCCGAAAAAAGGCTGCCGTTTTCTATAGAAGAAGGTACTTGCATGAGCGTAATGAATGTCCCCTGCCCAAGTTGCCTGAAGACCAACCGTATTCCACGGGAGCGACTCAAGGACAAGGCCCGCTGCGGAGCCTGTAAGGAAGTGTTGTTTCAGGGGCAGCCCTTTGAGTTGAATGAACACAATGTCGGTAAGCTGCTGGCCAATAACGATATTCCTGTGCTGGTGGATTGCTGGGCGTCCTGGTGCGGACCCTGTAGAAGTTTCTCGCCAATCTTTGCGGCAGCTGCGCAGAAGTTTGAACCGGCACTGCAGTTCGCCAAACTCGATACCGAAGCCAATCAGCAACTGGGTGCCCAGTGGGGGATTCGTTCAATACCCACGCTGATTGCCTTCAAAAAAGGCAGGGAACATGCCCGTATCAGTGGTGCCCTACCACTGGCGCAGTTGCAGCAATGGCTTGAACAGGAAGGCCTCCTGTCATCAGCTGAATGAGTGAAGAGCAGCATTCTCCGCAGGGCTTGAGTCAGCAGCAGGCGCAGAAGTTGCTGCTTGAGTATGGCCCCAATCAATTGCCCGAACCCAAAGAGCCGGGTGTGCTCAGTATTTTTCTGCGACAGTTCCGCAGCCCCTTCATTTACATTCTGTTGATAGCCGCCATTGCTTCTTTGGCGCTTGGACAGCGAGCCAACGCGCTGTTTATTTTTGCGGTACTCCTGCTCAATGCAGCGATCGGCACGGTGCAGGAATTCTCTGCACAGCGAGCTGCAGCAGCACTGCGTAACATGGTCAAGGGGGATGCCCAGGTTATTCGGGATGGTGTGCGGCAGAAAATCAAGATTGAACAACTGGTGCCTGGTGATCTGGTACTGCTGGCCTCCGGCGATAAAATTCCGGCGGATATCCGGTTGCTGGATAGCAGGGATCTGGCACTGGATGAGTCGCTGTTGACCGGTGAATCCCTGGCAGTTCCTAAAAATGCCAGTGTGGATGTTGCCGTGGATGCGCCATTGGCGGAACGCAGCAACTACTGTTTTGCTGGGACTATTGTAACCCGGGGTCGCGGGCAGGGTCTGGTGACGCATACAGCCCTGCAAACCCAGATTGGACTAATCGCACAACATGTGACGCTGGGGGATTCAGTCAGGCCCCCCCTGATGATCAGGATTGAACGTTTTACCTATCAGGTCGCTGGCGCCATCCTGCTGGGCATACTGCTGTTGGTCGCCATCATGATCCTGCGTGGCTATGATCTGCAGGGCATGATCATGATGAGTATTGGACTTGCCGTGTCGACCATTCCGGAAGGCTTACCGGCAGCATTGACCGTGGCGCTGGCCATCGGCATGCGTCGCATGGCCAGGCAGCATGTCATTATTCGTAAACTGGTGGCCGTCGAGGCACTGGGATCCTGCACCTTTATTTGTTCCGACAAGACCGGCACTCTGACGGTGAACGAACTGACGGTCCGTCAGGTAAGCCTACCGGATGGCAGGGAATATCAGGTCACTGGTGAGGGGGTGTCCCCCGGCGGCTCGATCAGCGGAGCCGATAGTCAGGCACTGGAAACGCTATGTCTGGCGGGGCTACTGGCCAACGAGAGTCATCTGGATTATTCGGGCGTAGAGTGGGCTGGTGAAGGGGATATTGTCGATGTCGCTTTTCTGGTGCTAGCCAAAAAACTTGGACTATCCCTGTCTGGCGCGCGTCAGCAATATGCCCAGCTAGATACAGTGCCTTATGAATCTGAACGGGCCTATTCCTGCAGCCTGAATCAGTGGCCAGCTGGCTCAGCCCTGTTTGTTAAAGGCAGCCCCGAAAAAATTCTCGGCATGAGTGAATACATGCTCTGTCAGGGAGAAGTAAAAGCCATAGATCGGGACTTGCTGACAGATCAGTTTGAAGCGCTGGCGACCGGTGGATATCGCATTATTGCTCTTGCCTGGCGGCAGAATCACCCGCATGGCAGTATTGCCACGCCGCAGGGCATGACCTTTCTGGGCATGGTCGCCATGATTGACCCGGTGCGTCCGGAAGCCCGGCAGGCCATCAGTCGTTGTCATGCTGGTGGTATTCAGGTCGCCATGATTACCGGGGATCACCCGGCCACCGCCAAGGCCATCGCGCTGGAGCTGAATTTGTGCTCAGAAGATGTCGAGGTGGTCAGCAGTGAAATGATTCGCCAAGCCCTGGCGCAAAGCGATCAGGCGCTGGATGAGCTGATTCTGAATGGCAGGGTTTTTGCGCGTATTGAGCCTACCCAGAAAGAGCTGATCGTCGACCGCCTGATGCGCGCTGGTCATTTTGTGGCAGTAACCGGAGATGGTGTTAATGATGCGCCTGCGATGCGCCATGCCCACGCTGGCGTGGCAATGGGGAAACGGGGAACTGATGTCGCCAGGGAAACAGCAGACCTCATCATCACCGACGACAATTTTGCATCCATTGTGGACGGTATTGAGCAGGGGCGTATTGTTTACAACAATATCCGTAAGGTCATTGCCCTGCTGATTGCCACCGGGTTTTCTGCGCTTCTGCTGTTTTTCTGCACGGCACTGGCGGGCTATCCGATGCCGCTGATTGCGGTTCAGCTGCTCTGGCTGAATCTCATCGCCAACGGCTTGCAGGATGTGGCACTGGCCTTCGAACCCGGAGAGGGCGGTGAACTGGACAAGCCGCCACGCAGCCCCCAGGAACCGATATTTGAAAACCGTATCATTCAGCATGTGCTGATCACAGGCACGGTGATGGGTTTGCTGGCCTTTGCAGTCTATGCCTGGTTAATTGAAAATGGCAGTGATATTGCCTATGCCAGAAATCTGACACTGATGCTGATGGTACTGTTTGGCAACATTCATGCGCTGAGCAGTCGCTCGGAAACACGCTCACTGTTTCAAATCCGTTTCTTTGCAAACCCCTTTCTGATCCTGGCGGTGCCTCTTGCCCAGTTGATACACATCGGGGCCTTGTATTTGCCAGGGCTGAATACGGTACTGGCATTGAGCCCGATCAGGCTCAGCGAGTGGCTGGTGCTGGCAGGCATCGCCCTGTGTCTCCTGCTGATTGAAGAAATTCACAAGTACTGCCTGCGCCGGCAGGCTCTGAGGCAGCGCTGAGTCAGGCCCTCAGGTCAGTCTGCCAAGGTCTTCGCGTGAGAAAGGAATGATGTCCTGTTCATGCTGCTGGTGAATTTTTTGCGCCCAATGCGCGTCACTGATAAGGGCACGTCCTACCGCCACCAGGTCAAACTCCTCCTGCGCCAGACGTTCCAGTAATTCATCCAGGCCACCACTATGGGCATCTTCACCGGCGAAGCTGGAAATAAAATCGGTATCCAGTCCGACGCTGCCGACGGTGATCACCGGTTTGCCACTGAGTTTTTTCGTCCACCCTGCCAGGTTCAGCGTAGAGCCTTCAAATTCAGCATCCCAGAAGCGACGCTGGCTGGCATGAAAAATATCGACGCCAGCATCGACCAGTGGCTGAAGAATCTGTTCCAGTTCCTGCGGGCTGGTGGCAATTTTATCCTCGTAGTTGGCAATCTTGAATTGTGAAAAACGATAGATGATCGGATAGTCCGGCCCCACCGCCTGGCGAACTGCTGCCACCGTTTCGGCAGCAAAGCGCGCACGCGCCTCAATGGAACCACCATAGCCATCATTGCGCTGGTTGAGCTTGGGCCACATAAACTGGTCGGGCAGATAGCCATGGGCGCCATGAATTTCCAGGGCATCGAAATTCAGGCGTTTGGCGTCTGCGGCAGCCTGGGCAAAAGCACCGATACAATCGTCGATGTCCTGCTGGGTCATGCTGCGAACAGGCGTGTCTTCGCCGTAAGGATTGATTTCGGATGGTCCAATTGAAGGAAGTTCAGGGTGCAATGCTTTTTGCGTGGTTCGCATGGCTCCCTGATGCCAGAGCTGCGGCGCAATTTTACCGCCAGCGGCATGAACTTCATTGACCACATGTTGCCAGGCGGCCAGTGCTTCTTCACCATGAAAGCAGGGTATGTTGCTGTCGCCGCTTGCCACCGGATGTCCAATGGACGTCCCCTCGGTAATGATCAGGCCTATTTCTCCCTCCGCCCGGCGCCGGTAATAGGCTGCGACATCGGGTCCTGGAATACCTCCCGGTGATTGGGTGCGCGTCATGGGCGCCATCAAGAGCCGATTGTCCAGCTGCAGTTTTTCACTGACAAAGGGTTGAAACAGAAGGGAAAGATCAGATGGCATAAGCGTGTATTAGAAAGAATGATGTATTAAAAACCGATGGCGGTGTCATCGCCGAAATCACTGGCACCACCCATCATGGTGCCCTGTTCCTGATTGAGCAGGATGGCGGTGATCGGGCCCGATGTTTTTTCGCGGAACTCGAGCTGGTAACCCTTGCGGATCAACTGGCGCAGCACCAGGGTGTCCATATCGGAGCGCAGTATCAGGCGGCCCGGCTGGCTGTAATGCCTGCCGAAAGAAGAGTGCATCTGATAGCTCTCGATATTGGCCGCTTCAGTGGCCTGCTGTACATCCATGCCAAACTCGACAATATTGAGGAAAAACTGCAGCAACCACTGGTCCTGCCCGTCACCACCCTGCACGGAAAAAGCCATCAGGGGCTTGCCATTCTGGGTAGCGATGCTGGGAGATAGCGTCGCGCGTGGACGTTTGCCAGGCTCCATCAGATTGAATGGGTTGCGTGTTTCATCCAATTCAAAACTCTGCATGCGCTGTGACAGGCTCATGCCGGTCGAACCGGCGATAAAAGCTGGCATCCAGGCACCGCTGGGGGTCATGGATACCATCCAGCCTTCTGCGTCAGCCGCCTGAATCGAAGTGGTGCCAGCGTGGAATCCTTCGTCATGGCTCATGATGCTGACCACATTACCATTACTTTCTTGGCGTTCTGTATCGACAGCTGCGCCCTGCCAGCCGGGCGCAATATTGGGTCGCCAGCGCTGCAGGATATCCTGATAGGGGTTGCTGCCGCCCTGAAAGGGGTAGGGGTCACCGGGGCCGATATCTGTCTGATTCTGATCCGGATTGATTAATGCGGCACGGGTGCGGGCATAGTCCTTGGATAACAAACCCTCCAGTGGCTCATCAGGCGGAAAGTAAGGGTCGCCATAGTAAAAATCCCGATCGGCAAAGGCCAGGTTGCTGACCTGATACAGGGTGTGGATGTATTCAGCACTGTTATAGCCCATGCTCTTGAGATCCATGTCTTCCAGCATGTTGAGCATTTGCAGCATCACGGGACCCTGTACCCAGCTATCGAGTTTGTAGACGGTCATATCCTTGTAGGTGGTCGATACCGGTTTTTCCAGATAGACCTGATAGTTGTCCAGATCAGCCATGGTGAAGAGGCCGCCGGCTACCTGACTTGCCCTGACGATTTCTTCAGCAATATCACCGCGATAGAAACGGTCATAGGCGGCCATGATGGCCTCCTTGCGGCTGGCACCTTCGGCCAGTGCGTCGGCCTCGGCCTCTACCAGCTTTAACAGGGTATTGCGCAGATCTTCCTGCACGAAAAGTTCGCCGGGTCGTGGTGCAGCCCAGGCTCGTGGATTTCTCGGATCCAGATTGGGCAGCATGACACGGGCGGTATCCGGCCATATGCGTAAAAAGTTTTTCTCGCTTTCGATAAGCTCGGCCTTGCTGCGTTCAATGGGGTAGCCGGCGGCCATATCAATGGAAGGGCCGAGTACCTCTGCCAGGCTGAGAGTGCCAAATTCAGCCAGCATCACCATCAATCCAGCCGGGGTGCCGGGTGTCACAGCCGCCAGCGGGCCATAGTCGGGAGGATATTCATAATTGAAATTATTGAAATACTCCGGGGTAGCGCCACTGGGCGCTACACCGAGGGCATTGAGCGCAATCACTTCACCGGTATGGGGGTTGTGGATCAGAGCCTGGGTTTCACCACCCCAGCCCAAGGTGTCCCACATGGTGGCGGACGCAGCAAGCATGGCTGCAGCAGCATCAACAGCATTGCCACCCTTGTTGAACATCATGGTGCCTGCAGAGGCTGCCAGAGGCTTGCCAGCGACAGCCATCCACTGAGTGCCATAGACCACCGGCTTGTTGGAATAACGCAATTCCTGTGCGCTGAGCGCATTGATCAGGGAAAGCAAAAGTATTGCGGTAATCAGAAAGGTCGACCGGTAGCGTCGCAGACAGAGATAGATGTTTTTCATGTCCTAACCTTAAGCGCTTGGAGACAAAAAGGCTAGTCCTGCAGACTCATTTCAATGCTGACACTGAAAGCACCGACTTCGCCAAAACGCTCCTGTTCGAGCGACTGAGTGCCTTCACTCATGGTGAATTCGACACTGCGGTGATTATGCCCGCCATCTTCACGTGATGCTTCGACATGCAACAGGTAAGTTCCCGGCTGCAGGAGATTGCCGTTGTCGTCACGACCATCCCAGGTCAGGGTATATTCCCCGGGTGCGCGGGTGGGTCGGGTGACATTGTTTTTTTCCAACGTGGAGCGTCGACCTGCGCGTCGCCACCAGCGCGAATTGGTACCAGCCCAGCGTTCTTCGGTTCCCAGCAGTAGCAGGTTCTTGATGGCCACTTCGTCAATATCGCTGATCCAGATGGCAACGTAGGGGCGGTGGTAGGTGCCATTGCCTTCGCGGGGTGGCACGGAATACTCAAGCGTCAGGTTGAAATTGGCATCGTTGAGCTTTTGTAGTTCCTCGCTGAGGTACTGGTTCCAGCCAGATGAAATCACCTGTGAGCCGCTTTTATCAATCATCAGGGCTTCGATACCGGGGAGGGACTCGACCAGGGTCAGTGCATCCTGCGTGTTCAGGACCGACAAACTGGTCGCAACCGCATCTGCTGTTATGGCGTCATCGGCAATCACCACGGTATAGATGCCATTGAAAACCGGCCAGCCGCTTTGCGGGATGATGATATGGCTGAACTGGCGCATCAGAATCTGGCGGGTTCGGCTGTCATGTCCACTGGTGGCGATCGCCTTGGAGTTCAGTGACAGTGAGCTGATAAAATTGTCATTGTCAGAGACAGTTTCGGGATCGGCAATCTTAACATCCCAGCCTGACTCGCCGGGAGGCGTTCCCCAGTAGACGGCGTCTCCACCGATGTCCAGTTTGATAGCGGAAGCCTGGGGCAGTTCGCGCCGCAATACTTCCATGCCCTTATCGATGATATAGCCCTTGGCCAGGCCTGAAGGCTCAATTTCAATACCCTCACCCAGACTGATACTGTTAGCGGCAATACTGATTACACCTATTCGTGCAGCACGGGCAACCGCCAGGGCATCATTGCGGTTGGGAACCTGCTGGGCTTCTTCAGCGGCATCCCAGAAATCTATAACCTGACCCAGTCGGCAGGAAAAGGTCCCTTCACTGCGATTGACCCATTCCTCACAGGCAGTAATGACATCTACCAGGGCTTGCGAGGCGGAGTCCGTGCTGCGAGCTTGGTTCAGCTGCATAAGCTCACTGTCTTCCCGGTAGGTGCTTAATGCTTGCTCCAGGCTGGCAATTTCAGCAACAGCCGAATCGATGGCGGCATCAGCACCCCTAGAATCAGCAATATAGATGCTGATATCCATCGAAGTCCCCAGTACTTCTTCATAATGGCGGCTGACATCCTGGGCTGTTGCCAGTGCAGGCACAAAGGATGCAGTCAGCCACAAAATACTGGATAATGCCCCGCTTAAGCTCTTACAGGGGATACGGGCGAGAACAGGGGAACAGTTTTTATTTTTTTGCATGCTCTTCTTGGATCGTTAAATTAAAAGTTAAATAGCTGGAATAACCAAGCGATATTATGGCAATAAATCGTACTCTCGTGAACTGGTCACGAACCGTTCATGTTTACCTATCAATCGCGCTTCTCATCGTTCTGGTTTTCTTTTCAATTACCGGCATCACGCTCAATCATGCCGAGCTCATGACCGGTGAGCCTGTCAACGAAAGCCGTACCATTGAGTCGCTGCCTGAACTGCCACGCAATGATGAAGGCATGATTGCCGAGTCGCCCGAACTGGCTGCCTACCTGAAAGCTGAATTCAATATCCGTCTTGAATTCGCCACCGTCACATATGACGACCCTTTTCTGACCATCAATTACGATGCGCCGGGGCGGATCTCTCTCGTTGAGTTTGATCATGACTTCAACGAGGTCTATGCAGAAAACACAGATTACGGTCTGGTTGCTGTGTTAAACGACCTGCACAAGGGACGCTATACCCATATTGTCTGGAATGCCCTGATCGATATTAGCGCCATCATCCTGACCATTTTTTCACTGGCCGGATTTGTGCTCCTGTTGCCAAACAAATTCCGCTTCAGGAAAGTCCTCAAATATTCTGTCATTGGCACTGTCATCTCGACACTTGCCTATTTTATTGCCACCCTTTAAACGAAAATATTATTCCAGGGCTTCCGAACAGTTTCGGGTTTAACAGCAGGCTTAATACCGGAAAGTATATCTAAACCGGACACTAAGGTCTGACAGAGCAGTATGGAAAGTATTGTCTTTATCTCTGTCCTGCATGTTGTAATTCAAAACGATCAAGGCTTCCTGGCCAGCTTCTGGAATCCATTGAAATCGCGTATTCAGCCCCATATTTTCCGAGATATTGTCGTACTGTAAGAGGCTGATCCAGTATAGATTGGTGGTAAATGCCACCTGCGTATTCAGGCTGGTCAGTCGTGCAGTGAAGTCTCCCTGGGGCAGGCTGATGTCGGTCCAGTCATAATTCAGCTCCATGGCAAAATACTTTGACTGGTTCCAGTTAAAAGAAGTAAAGATACCGAGTTGATCGCCATCATAAAAATCGCCGAATTCAGATCTGAAGCTGGCGGAAAACTCTCGCTGGTTCCCCGTTCCAAGACTCAAGTCATAGGTCTGGTAGGAATAATCACCAACAGGAATAGCGACTGAACGACTGGGTTCTGAGTAAATTGTGAAAGGAGCCCGAACCACTTCCTTATAGCGTGTATAACCCAGGTCAAACGAGTCTCTGGAGTTGGTTTCCATTTCCAGGAAGCGGAATTTAAGGACCTCGCTCTGCAAGCCGCCATCAATAATCTCTCCCCTGAAGACATCCAGTCCGCTGTAGGACTGCTGAAAAAGTTCACTCCCGTAAAAGTGGGTATAGCCGACTCTGCCGGAATAATCCCTGACATTGCTGCGATTGACGAAGCCCAGGGCGGGATTAAAATTTTGCTGGACTTCCTTGATGCCAATTTCACCCCGCAGGCCGCTGTTGTTGGGAGAAGATATGTTGACCCCCCAGGAGGCATCATCACCATCCAGTCCGGGAGTATCGGACTGCTGATACCAGACATTACCTTCAACCTGGCGACCGCTGGCAAGCTGAGTATTCAGATATCTGAAATCGGCCCCGTAAACGGTATTGTCCAGATTGGATTGAGGATCACCATCGGTCACAATAAACCCGAGGGTGGATTCATCCAGCACATTCGCGGAGAAGCGACCGACAAACAGGTCGGAGGTGTCCACCGTGTTTGAGGCATCCTGGCGCACGGCAAGTGTGCCGATATTCCAGCGTCCGACACGACCACTGATTCTGCCGCCATATTTCAAGTCCACCTCTTCACCACTGGAACCGATGCCGATTGTCCTGGAGAAATAGGGGCGGGCATTCTCGCGGGCGCCGCGGGAACCTGCCTGGTTTTGGGATCCGGTATTACTGATATTGCCAAATTGAAACAGGTCGGAATCATTTAGAAAGAAGTCACGACGCTCCGGGAAAAATAAATTGAAACGGGTCAGGTTGACCTGCCGGTTATCAACATCAGCTGCGGAAAAATCGGTATTAACGGTCAGCGCTGCATTCAGCGAAGGTGTCAGTCGATAGAACACATCAAGTGAAGGATCGAAATCGCTTTCCTTGTCGCCCGGATTAAAAGTGCGTCTCTCATTCATGGTGAATGTGGGGACAATATCCAGGCCAAGCCCCTGATTCATGCCTTCCAGTCCAGTAGCCAGGCCGACAATACTGGGATTATAGCTGCGGTTATAACTTACCCAGGCCATCTCTTCGCCGCGTCGGCGAATACCACGGCCGAAATTAAAACCCCAGGTATCGATATTTGGATCAAAGGGCAGAGTCTTGAAGGGGATTTCAACTTCGGCGATCCAGCCTTCTTCAAAGGTGTCGGCTGCCACATCCCAGATCGCCACCCAGTCGCCTGTGAAAGAGGTGATGTTCTGGTAAAGGGCATCATGGCGAACCGCATTCAGGTTGGTTTCAAAACGATAACCCACCCGTCGTGTATTGAATGGATCAAGAATGATTACCAGACGGTCATCACCTGGGAGACCCTGATTATGTCGGATTACCGGAGCAGCTATCAGTTCAGGATTTGAATCATACATGCGTGCGCCGATGTACAGCGCATCCTCTGTATAGACCATATAGACTTCAGTCTTCTCGGAAGGCTCGGTGCCATCACCGGGTCTGATTTGATGAAAATCATCGATGACAGCCGAACGCTGCCAGACTTCATCATCTAGACGGCCGTCCAGAACAGGCGGCGTATCCACCCGAGTGGCACGAAATTCTTTGAGGATTTCCGGGTTGTTGGTTTGGGCCTGCGCATTCACTGCAAGTGAAACGGACAATGCGAGACCAAGCCTTAACGGCAATTTCATGCGGGATTCCTGTACTGATTATGTATGGTTCTGAATCGCGATAAGTGTGCGATTCTACAGAGAAAATCTGTAAAAAGTATGAATTCTACCGAATGTAGGAATGAGAATCACTTTTATTCATGCCTTGGTTTTGACTGACAGGCTAGGGCTTGCGAACCATTTCCAGATAGCCCTGTCCCAGTCTGGCTCCGGTCTCCGGATGCAGGATTTCCACGGCACCTTCCCAGTAAGCAACACTCAGGTCCATAAACTGGTCCTTCAGCAGGGCTCTGATAAGCCAGCGCTGACCGGCATAGCCAAGTTGCCATTCAGTAGTGTAGTCGACCCCGTTGGGTGCGCGCCAGCTTGCCAGTTCTTCCAGTTCAATTTCACCAGGAAGAATTCGCCTTTGCTGTGCTTCCTGGTCAGTCCAGTTACCGTCACTGTTGGGGTGGGCATTCCCATCCTGATCCCGCAGGCGGTAATACATCAGTTCCTGCCCATCATCGAACTGTAAGGAGAACCAGTCCCAGCCACTCTGGTCCGCTGCCAGTGCAGAAGTGCTCCATTCGCGATCCAGCCAGCTCTCTCCACTGACCGTGTAGCTGGCCTCGCCGATTTGCAGCGTGCCGCTACTGGGAAGCCGTGTGAGACTGTAATAATAGGAAGCATTCCCCGCCTGCGGACTTTTCTGGCTGAGCCCCGCATCACCCTGCAAAACCGGTGATTTAAGTGGCTCCAGGCGCAGGTCCAGAGAAAAGGCTTCATCATTGATCTCCAGAGTCCAGGGAAAAAACTCTCCCCTAGAGTCTGCCGAACGCAGTGACCAGTTTTCCAGCCAGACTTTGAAGGGGCTGATTTGTGCACCGGCCAGACCAGGGTTTTCCCGGGCAAAGCGCTCAAGCGCTATGTGGGTCTGTGCTTCGACATCAGTGAGGGCCACATGGGCCATCCAGATACGCGGACTTTGCCAGCCACTGCTATTAAGTGTTTCTCCGCTCAAGGCCGTACTGAAAAAGGTCGCCTGATAGCCAAAACGTCTGCCATCCTCATTATGCAGATTGCCGGTCAGATACCACCACTCATTGCGGTAGCCCGGATGCAAGCCATGATCTTCGGGAAAACGAAAGTCCCGTGCCTGCTCTGCCCGCAGGAAGCCCTGGGTATTCTCGCCGCCCAGCGCACTGCTCACGTCCAGATTGAAGCGGGCAGTGGGGCTGCCTTGGGGGGGGGGTGAACAGGCTGTCAGTATCAGTAGCAGGATCAGCAGCACTCGCATCATTCTTCCCTCAGTGCCAATGATGGTCTGATGCGGGCGCTTTTCAGAGCCGGGTACAGGCCTGCCAGCAGGGCCGCGATGCAGGCCAGTAATACTGCTTCTATCAGAACCCGTAGAGGCAGGAAATGCTGCATGCTCCAGCCGAAGGAGCGCTGGTTTATCACATCGATCAGCACATCCGACATCAAGAGACCCAGGGGCAGTGCCAGCAAACCGGCAAACAGGCCCATTACCGCCGTCTGGCTCAGAATCAGGCGGATTATCTGAGCCGGTGTCATGCCACAGGCACGCAGGGTAGCGAATTCGCGAGCCCGTTCCAGCAGCAGCGCCATCAGGGCGCTGAATACGCCGATAAAGGCAATAATGATGGCCAGGATACGCAGGACCTGGGTGATGGCAAAGGTACGGTCAAAGATGGACAGTGTCAGCTCCCGGATGGCCTGATTGGGTAAGATGGCAATATCCTGTCGGTCGGCAAGTAGTGTTTCAAGCTCATTGAACAGGCTGTCCTGCGGGGCATCACTGAACAGTGTAATCCGTCCCGGGTTGCGTGGGTTCCACCATTGGCGGTAGAGGTTCTGGTGAATACCTATCATGCCCTGACTGGGGGTGTAATCATAAAAAATACCGAGCACCGGAAAAGACTGGGAACCGCGGGCGGTAGAAAGACTGAGGCTATCGCCTACCTCGACATCGTTGAGCCAGGCCAGCGGTTCGGAAATCAACAGGCCTTCACCGGCATTGAATCGGATAAGGTCTACCTCGCTGATCTGCTTGAGGTAATAATCCTGGTCTGCTGGCAGCTCACTGGCATGCAGGCGGGCCTGCCCCAGGTTACTTTCCACCGAAGTGATGATGGAACCTGACATGGTTCTCAACTGCGGCAGGCGAGCCAGGCGATCCTGCAAGTCCCGATCCAGATTGGCGCCAGTTATTTCGATATCACCACGGAAACTCTGGTCCAGCCAGATAATGACCGTATTGCGAAAGCTGTCTACCATGACACCAACGCCAACCGTGACGGCAATGGCAACTGATAGGGCGGCAACCGCCAGCCCGCAGCGGTGAAGTGAATTGTGAATATTACGCAGGCTCATTCTGCCGGGTAATCTAAGCCCAGATCCCAGAACCCTGAGCAAGAGTTTCAGGAACCAGGACATCAGTACCGGGACCAGCAGGCAGAAACCGGCAATAAACAGGGTGAGCGCCAGAAAGCCACCTACCAGACCCCACCAGCCGCTTTGCAGAAGAAGCTGGCCGCTGAGCAGCAAGGCCAGGCCTGCATAGCTCAATAAGGGAAGATAATTATGCCAGTGGTAATCATGCTCGGCACGCTGCTGCAGGGTAATGGGTTTGGCCTGGGCAGCACGCCAGGCGGGTAGTGCTGCTGATAGCAGGGTAATTCCCAGACCCAGGAAAAATCCCAGGAACAAGGATCCAGGTGTCACCAGAAAACTGGTGACATTGAGCCGGTAATTCAAATCGGGAATGGCGGCTGTCACCAGATCCAGTAGGGCCATTCCCAGCAGATAGCCCAGTAGCACGCCGCAGGCGCTGGCAATGGCACCATAGATAGCCGCTTCAGCCAGCACCAGTTTATAGATTTCAACTCGTGAAACCCCCAGTGCTCTGAAAATACCCAGTGTCTTTTTCCGGCGCAGCACCGACAGCGTTACCGTGTTGTAGATAAGTAGTGCGGCAACCAGCAAGGAAAGCAGGCTCATGGCCAGCAGGTTGATATGAAAAGCCGAGGTCATTTGCGACAAAGCATCATTCCGGGTCTGGACATTGACCAGACTCAAACCTGGCGGCAACCAGTTCTCCACAAGTCTGCTGTTTTCTTCATCAAGAATCAGGTCAATGCTGTCAAGGAAATTCTGGCGCTGCAGTACTCGCTGTGCCACGGCAATGTCCGTATAGAGGATGCCTTCGGTGGCAACTGGATCGGAACTGGCCAGGGTCGCCACCAGTTTAAGCTCGACTACTGATTCAGCGCCCAGCGGGGATGCCTGTCGCGTCGCCTGCAGTTCATCATCCAGAGAAAAGTCGGCCTGAGCCGCTGCACTTTGACTCATCATGATCGTGTTGTCAGTCGACAGCACATCAAACATGGCTGGATCAAACGCCATACCGGTACTGCTGAAACCGGCACGCTGGCGTTGCAGGCTTAATTCACTGAACAGATCCTGTCCCAGCAGTGTGAATGACTGTCCCCCAATTTCCAGCGTGCCAGAAATAGCCGGTGCCGAGCGGCGAATACCCAGCTCCGTCCGCAATCGGGTATATATTTCATCCGGCACGCCCTGATCGGTGCCGACAATCTGATGGGTGATACTGCCATTGACTGATTCAATGGCGAGGGAGAAAGAACGGGTGGCACTGTTGTTGGCCAGATCAATGGCCACGACCATCATGACGCCCAGCACGATACCGAGAAAACTGAGCCAGCTTTGCCAGGGATGCTGGCGTGCATAACGCCAGGCACTCAAGTGAAGCAGGGAATTACCAGGCAAAGTCACTGTTGCGGTCCTGCAGTATGCCATCCTCGAGCGTCACGATACGATCAGCAGTTTTAGCAACCTCCAGCGAGTGAGTAACCAGGAGCAGGGTGCTATTCTGTTCTTTCACCAACTGATGCAACTTGTTCAGAATCAGCTGGCCGCTTCGTGCATCCAGGTTGCCGGTGGGTTCGTCAGCCAGCACGACCAGCGGTTGATGAATCAGTGCTCGGGCAATGGCGACACGCTGCTGCTCTCCGCCGGAGAGCTGGGAAGGGTAACGCTGGGCCTTGTCATGTATATCCAGCTCCCGCATGATGCTATCGACTCGGACTTGAGTCTCCTGTGCATCAATGCCATTTAATTCCAGGCTGAAAGCTATATTTTCATGTGCGTTCAGGCTCGGCACCAGATTAAAGAACTGATAAATAAATCCGATGTGCTGGCGCCGGAACAGGGTCCGCATGGTTTCGCTCATGGCGCTCAGGTTCTGACCATCAACGAAAACCTGGCCAGAGGCTGGCGTGTCGATGCCACTGATGAGATTAAGCAGGGTGGATTTTCCAGATCCGCTGCGGCCGAGCAGGGCAACACTTTCGCCCTTAACCATGCTGAAGTCCAGATCATGCAGCACTTCATGCAGCCGGGCGCCTTCTTCGTAGCTGTGGCATAAGCCGGAGATGTGTATGAATTGTTGATGCATGGGCCTAATCGTTTTCAAGCGCCTAGCCTATCACAGGCAGCGCAGCTTCCTCAGATGTTATGATAGCGCCAGAGGGAGAGCAGGCAATGCCCATTTGTTCAAAATGTCATAGTACAAACCCCGAAGCTGCCAGATACTGCATGAGTTGTGGTCAGCCCTTACCGAAGGCACAGGATGGTTACGGCGGTAAACAGTTTAATCTGGCCGGCATGAATCTTTTCATGCTGAGCCTGATGGGAAGCATAATGCTGTCATTACTGCTCATTTTTGCATTTCGGCTGCCGATATTTTTTCTGGCTGCCTTCCTGCCACTGTTCTAGTTTCGAAAAAAATCCGGCTAAGGAAAAGTTTCCCTATAAATAAACATTGCTAAAGGCCTCACGCAAAGCCTGATATTTTACTTGTTGCAGACTGGCTGGCTTAGTAGTCTTTCGAAGATATGTTCAAAACAGTTCATAACATATTGTTGCCGCTGCTACTGATTTCACTGAGCGGGCTGGTTCAGGCCCAGGACTTTGTTGGTAGCGAAGCCTGTGCCGCCTGCCACCAGGAAGCCTATGACAACTGGCAACTCAGTCATCATCGTCAGGCCATGCAGCCGGCCAATGTGGATACTGTACTGGGCAATTTCAATGATGCTGGCTTTGATTACTTTGGTATCCGCAGCCGTTTTTATACCCGTGATGGGGGCTATTACGTTGAGACTGACAATGCTGCCGGGGAATTGCAGGAATTCAAGCTTGCCTACACATTCGGATTTGAACCTTTACAGCAGTATCTGATTGAGTTTCCCGATGGGCGTCTGCAGGCCCTGAGCATCGCCTGGGATAGCAGGACAGAACAGGAGGGAGGTCAACGCTGGTATCATTTGTATCCTGATGAAGAAATCGATGCCGATAACATGCTGCACTGGACTGGCACGTTCCAGAACTGGAATTCCCGTTGTGCCAGTTGTCACACGACAGATTTACAGCGTAATTACGATGCGGCTAGCAACACCTACAATACACAATGGCTGGAATCCCACGTTGGCTGTGAAGCCTGTCATGGTCCCGGCTCCCAACATCTGAGCTGGGCACAGGAAGAATCTCAGCTTGAAAATTTCGGTTTACTGGTCGATATCAATAAAGTCTGGGAGCCTATAGCAGGTCAGCTGTCTATTCCTGAACAGAGCAGTCCAGTAATGAGCCAGCAACTTGAGGTTTGTGCTTCTTGCCACTCACGACGTGCTGAAATACAGCAGCAGGATATGGCTGCGGCATTTCTAGATAACTATAGCCTTAGCCCCTTGTTGCCAAATCTATATCATGTCGACGGGCAAATACTGGATGAGGTTTATGTCACAGGATCATTCCTGCAGAGCAAGATGCATCAGAACCAGGTGTCCTGCACCAACTGTCATGAACCACATAGCAATCAATTACGCATTGAAGGAAATGGCCTGTGTCTGCAATGCCATGCCGCAGCAAGTTTTCAGACCCAGGCGCATTTTTTTCATGAGCCTGACAGTAGCGGCGCACAGTGTGTGAATTGCCACATGCCGCAGACCACCTACATGGGAGTAGATGAGCGCCGAGATCACTCCTTTCGAATCCCTGATCCACTGGCCAGCCTGCAGTTGGGCGTTCCCAATGCCTGCAATTCCTGCCACCAGGAGGAAACTGTACAGTGGGCAGTCGATTTCATGCAGACCCGTAACGGAGGCAGTGAGCTGGTTTATGCCCATGCCAGCATCATGCAGAGGGCGCGCGAGCAGGATGAATCTGTGGCTCCTGAGCTGCTGGCGCTGGCCGCAGATGACACTCAGCCAGGCATGATTCGTGGGATAGCCCTGATTAGCAGTATGAATTTTCCTTCGCAGCGAAATCTTGGTGTTGTGATACGGTCATTGGATGACGAGGATCCGATCCTGCGTATGAATGCCCTGTATGGTCTGGGCTTTATCAGCCCGTCTCAGCGACTGCAATATTTACAGGGACTGCTTAATGATCCGGTCAAGGCCGTGCGCCTGAATGTAGCGAGGCAACTGCTTGGCCTGCGACCAGAGCAGGTGCCGCCAAATTTGCGTAATGATTTTCAGCGTCTTCTGGGTGAGTATCAAAGCAGCCTGCTGTTTAATGCAGACATGCCAGAGTCGCTCAATGAACTGGGTCTGTTCTATGGAGCCTATGGGGACTTCGGACGTGCTACACAAGCTCTTGAGCGTGGACTGCAATTGTCAGCCAACTATTTGCCGCTCATACTGAACCTGTCCGATATTTACCGGGCGCAGGATCGCGATGATCTGGCTGAACCGTTGTTGAATCGGGCAAGGAGACTGTATCCGGATTCGGCCGAAGCCAATCACTCCCTGGGACTGCTGTATGTACGGACATTTCGATTGCCGGAATCCCTGCCGCTGTTTCAGCAGGCAGCGGAGCTGGCTCCGGATAACCCGCAGTATATTTATGTCTATGCCGTGGCCCTGGCCGAGCAGGACAGACTTGAGGAAGCCATGGCAATATTGCTCGAAGCACAACAACGTTTTCCAGCAGACCAGCAGATACGAAATGCCATTCAGGCTTACCAGAACCGTAGATAAAATCATCCTGTCCTACGAGCAAGCAGCCTGACTCTTTTAGAAATTACTGCGTGCTTTTAAGGTACAATGCAGCGACTCGAACAAACACTTTGCTAAAGGATCAACTTGAGCAGCAAGCAGCACTATAAAGTGGATACTGTTATTGCCGGTGGCGGGATAGCGGGCATTGTCACTGCCCTGAATCTACTGGAATCAAAGCAGAAGGTACTTCTGCTGGATCGTGATGAGGAAAGCAATTTTGGCGGTCTGGCAAAACTTTCCTTCGGGGCGATGTTTTTTGTCAATACGCCGCAACAGCGCTGGACCGGTTTGAAGGACAATGCCGATCTTGCCCTGCAGGACTGGATAGAAAATGCGCAATTCACGGAGTCTGATTATTGGCCGCGGCAATGGGCAGAGTTTTACGTCAACAACTGCACCGAGCTGGGTTATAAGTGGCTGCGTAAACAGGGTGTCCGTTTCTTACCCGTCGTAAACTGGGCGGAACGCCGTTCAGCAGATAACCCGGGCAACTCGGTTCCTCGCTTTCATGTTGTCTGGGGTTCCGGACAGGGGCTTAGCGATGCCCTGATTGCCAGTTTGCTGTCACACCGACATGTCGCCAATCTGCAAATATGCTTCAGACATAAAGTCACCGACATGGAACAACAGGATGGTCGGGTCACTGGTCTACGAGGTGTTAACGAGCACAATGATCAAAGTTTTACAGTAGAAGCTGACAACACCATTATTGCCTCGGGTGGAATCTGCGGCAGCATTGAGAGGATACGTGACAACTGGTATAAGCCCTGGGGCGAACCGCCTCAGATCATCCTTAATGGCTCTCATCGTTATGCCGACGGTCTGCTGCATGATGCGGCACGTGAAGCAGGTGCCCGGCTTACTCACATGGACAAACAGTGGCTATATGCCGGTGGAATCCGGCATCCGAAACCAAGCCTGCCGGGTCACGGATTAAGCATAATTTCTTCCAAAACCTCGCTCTGGCTTGACAGTCAGGGCAGGCGATTTTCCGAGCCACTGGTCGGAGGTTTTGACACACGCCGCATCGTTGAAAATGTGTGCAGACAGGAACACAAGTATTCCTGGCAGATACTGAACATGAAAATTGCTATTCGTGAGTTTGCCATTTCCGGATCGGAATACAATGCGGCGCTGCGTGATAAAAAAGTGTTTGGCTTTTTAAGAGGCATTTTCTTTGGTGTAAAAGGCCTGGTCGATAATATGCTGGAAAATTGTGACGATTTTCTGGTGGCGAATTCTATTGACGAAATGATCGATAAAATGCAGGACAATTCGGAAGGCGTCATCCTGGATCGGCAGGCAATAGTCGAAGGAATTAAAACTTACGATGAGTCAGCAGAGCCGAACGGGCCCTTCGACAAGCAGCGTGAGCTGATCCGACACATGCGTGACTATATGCTGGACCGTTTGCGAACCTGCAAGGACCAGAAAATTGATGATCCTTCAGCCTACCCACTGATTGCCATCAAGCAGCATATTCTGACCCGTAAAACATTGGGAGGCATCCAAACAGATCTGTCCTCACGAGTGCTTTCGCATTCTGGTGAACCGATTCCTGGTCTTTATGCTGTCGGTGAAGCGGCCGGTTATGGTGGCGGCGGTATACACGGACTCAGATCACTGGAAGGCACCTTCCTGGGCGGCTGTGTCATGTCAGGTCGTTTGGCGGCAGCGAGCATTCTGGATAAACAGCTTTGAGCAAGAGCTCTTCAGGTTCGAGCTGAGTCTGATTAAATCGCGGTATCACTGAAAAAGCGGTCCAGTGCGTCCAGATTGGACTGGGCTCCGCCAAGGAATGGGTGAATTTGCAGTGCCCTGGTCAGTGCATTTTGTGCGTCAAGATACTGACCGAGTTCGACATAGACCATGCCCAGCCCTGACAAAGCGCCAAAGTGGCGAGGTTCGAGTTCCAGAGTCTTCAGGATATCAGTCAGCGACTGGCGATAATTGCCGAGAAGGAAATGGGTTGTAGCACGCATGTTCCACGCTTCGGCAAATTCCGGGTCCAGCGTGATGATATCGCTGAAGGATTGAAGTGCCAGCCCCAGCTGATTGCCACCCATTTCATCCATGGCATAAAACATCATATCGTTTATTTCCGGGTCGGCATGCTCGGCCCAGATATCCCAGATGCGTATTTCATATTGGGTGGCTTCCTGTTCACTGCCAGCCATGGCCAGTTCTGCAAACAGCTCGGGCAGACGAGGGTCATTCTGGTCGGCCAGTACCCATGGAGAAACAAACAGTGTCAGTAGCAGGATAAAAGTTTTCATGACTAAGCACGATGGTGACAAAAACTGGCGGGTGTGTAAATGTTGGGGCTCGATTTAGGAGATTTGAGCTGCAGGGTAAACAGATGCAGGATGAACAAATAACTAAGGCACGAGAAGCGCTGCAAAGGGCTGAGCGGGTGGTAGTCTTTTCAGGCGCAGGCCTGAGTGCTGAGTCCGGGATTTCGACATTCAGGGGAGCTCAGGATAATGCGCTCTGGTCCCGTTATGATCCGATGAAACTGGCCTCGCTGGCAGGCTTTGCAGAAGATGCAGCAACCGTTATTGACTGGTACTCATGGCGACGCCAAACACTGGCCGGGGCTGAACCGAACAGGGCGCATCTTGCGCTGGCTGCACATCCGGCACTGTTGCAGATCACCCAGAATGTTGATGATCTGCTGGAAAGAGCCGGGGTGCCTGCATCACAAATTCTTCATTTGCACGGCAGCATCATTAAAGACCGCTGTCATGCCAATTGTGGCGTGGAAGAAAACGTATCCCTAGAAGATCCGCCAGCCTTGCACAGATGTGTCAAATGTGGCGCGCTGATGCGTCCCACTGTGGTCTGGTTTGGTGAGAGTCTGCCTGCAGGAGTCTGGCAGGAAGCCGAGCGGGCATGTCGGCAAAGTGATTGCCTGCTGGTAGTCGGCACCAGTGCCAGTGTTTATCCGGCTGCCGGGCTTATTGATCTGGCGCAAAATGCCGGCAGCCAGGTCATCATCGTAAATACGGAATGGAGTGAAGCTGGTTCCAGGTCGCAACATCAACTCATCGGTCCTGCCGGGCTGATATTACCGGAACTGCTCAAAGGTTTGCCCTGATACCAAGACTTAGCTGGCTGTTAAAAGGCTGGCTTCCATTTTTTTTTATGAATTTTGCATAGCCAGCTTCGGAGTCTGCTGGAAAAATTTCATGAAAAACGGCTTTCGTTTCGATCTCTACCGTCTGGTCGTCAAATAACTTCTGGTAGTTATTGAGCACGGCTGTAAGTTTCTTGCTGATTTCCTGAGCCTGATTACCCTTTGTTTCCGGTAGAATGATTAAAAACATGTCTTCCTTCCATATCCCGGCAATATCAGAATCCCGCAAAAGTTTTTTGAAAACCTTGACGATATTTTTGTTTACACGCGATTTGTTCGGTGCAATAAATTTATATTTTTTTGAAGCCTGAATTTTCAGTTTAAAGAGTATCAGGCTGCTTGGACGGAAGTAGCGCTGTACGCGGTTGAATTCCAGTAATGCTATTTTTTCTACCAGGATCCGATTGGCAAGGCCGGAAACCTGGTCGGTAATTGAATTTTTTTCCAATGCAGCCTGGCTTTCTAAGAAGTCTCTTTCGGCCTTGTCCTTAAAATAGGAAAAGGCATAAGCCAGTAGGGAGAGGATACAAAAACTGATAAAACGCGATTGATATATTCATCGTCATACTGGCTGTTATCAAAGCCGAAAAGGTTAAAAGCATAAATAAAGCTGGATAAAATCAGCAGACTGATAACGGAATAGGCGCCGATGTAGTTTCCCTGCAGGAACAGGGCAACCAGCGGGAAGATTAAGAAGATAATGGGACCAGTGCCATTGGTGCCACCTGTGTAAAAAAGATAGATACATAAAATGGCCATCAGCAGGGTGGTAAAGTGTTTGGCCATCCAATCCTGGCCGGAAATCCAGATGGCGCCAATACCTGTTACAGTGATCAGAGCAAAGCCGAAGAGGGCAAAAGCCAGATTGATATCTTGACGGACTAAAGCTGTAATGCCAAAAATAATCAGGGCTGCCGTAGCAATCGCACAAAAGAAACCGCACATGATGAAATTGACATCATCAAGTTGCAATCTGTCATCATGAAACAGGATTTTATTTTTGCTTGCAGATTTCTGTAACCAGAAAAATTTCAGTTTTTCAGAAGGTGGAGCTTGTTGAAAAGCTTTGCTATTTTTCATGATAAAGTAGCCATATCCTTTTAGCTCACGTTTCAGTAGTGCCAGCTCTGATTAATTCCTGTTTGAAAAGTTCCTGTCATTGTAGACACAGACTTTGAGTTTTGCGAGATTTGAATCTTTTGATTAAGTGCTGCCAAACTCTTGCTTCACTTTATCCATTTGACTTGGGGGAATGCAAGTAAATTCGCTGTTAAATAGCCCATAATTGTCGCAGGAATAAACAAGTCTGTTATGGGTGTTAATCCGGTAAATCCGGATACAGATAAAATTGTGCTCAGGCGAAAGGATGCTTGAGCATAATGGTTTCTTCGCGATCTGGCCCGGTAGAGATCATATCGACCGGTGCTTCGATTTTTTCTTCGATATAGCGGATATAGGCACGGGCATTTTCGGGCAACTCATCTAGGGATTTAACACCGAAGGTGGATTCCGACCAGCCGGGTAATTCATCATAAATCGGCTCCAGATGATCATATTGGTCGAAGCTGGTCAGGCAGGCCATGGATGAGCCATCGACACCTTTATAGCCCGTACATACTTTCACTGTTTCCAGTCCATCGAGAACGTCCAGCTTGGTCAGGCAGATGCCGGATACGGAATTGATCCGAATAGCCATTTTAAGGGCAGCAGCATCAAACCAGCCGCAGCGGCTGTTACGCCCGGTGGTGGCACCGCGTTCCTGCCCCTTGCTGAATAGCTGCTCACCCACTTCATCAAACAGCTCAGTGGGGAAGGGGCCAGCGCCAACGCGCGTGGTATAGGCCTTGGTGATACCCAGCACATAATCCAGATACAGAGGGCCATAGCCACTGCCAGTAGCCGTGCCGCCAGCGGTGGTATTGGAGGAGGTCACGAAGGGATAGGTGCCATGATCGATATCCAGCAGCGATCCCTGTGCTCCTTCAAACAGAATATTTTCACCGGCCTTGCGTGCGGTATGCAGAATATCGATGGTGTCGCCAACCATGGGTCTGATGCGTTCACCCATTGCGAGACTTTGATCCAGCGTTTGCTGGTAGTCGATGGGCTCTACACCGTAATAGGATTGCAAGGCAAAATTATGGTAGTCGAGGACTTCGGCCAGGCGTCCGGCAAAGTGTTCGGCATTCAACAATTCTCCCAGCCGGATGCCACGACGAGCCACTTTATCTTCGTAAGCAGGGCCGATACCGCGCCCTGTAGTGCCGATTTTTGCATTACCCTTTTTCAGTTCTCGCGCCTGATCGAGCGCAACGTGGTAGGGCAGAATCAGCGGGCAGGCAGAACTGATATTGAGTTTGTCGATAACTGAACCACCTTTTTCAACGAGCTCATCAATTTCCCTGAGCAGCGCTTCGGGTGATAGCACAACGCCATTACCTATAATGCAGCGAACGTTCTCACGCAAAATGCCAGAGGGCAGGAGATGCAGGACCGTCTTTTCGCCATTGATCACCAGGGTGTGTCCAGCATTATGTCCGCCCTGAAAGCGGACGACGGTTGAGGCTTTTTCCGTCAGCAGATCAACAATTTTACCCTTGCCTTCATCGCCCCATTGTGTGCCCAGGATGACAACACTTTTACCCATGACTAAGCCCTTTCAAGTTCTGAAAATAATTAAAAATAAAGTTGCTTACTTTGCTTACAGTGGACTCAGTAGCCACTTACCATCAAGCTTTATGATTTCCTGCGTGCAGCCCAGTTCATGAGCCGTTTCCTCTTGCCCGGGCAAGTGGTTCAGTACCTGATAACCGTGAGAGCGCAGGTCGCTGATAAATGCCAGTAATTCACTGTCACTGTCTGCTGGGGCCATGACTTTTTCCACGCTGTGAAATTGGCGTGAACCCAGGGCCAGCAGATTTTTCAGGTCACTGTCGAAACCGGTGGCCGGGCGTGAGCGGCCAAAGCCTTTACCGATATCATCATAGCGGCCACCCTTGGCAACGGAGGTGCCGAAACCGGCTGTATACGCGGCAAAAACGACGCCGGTATGATATTCATAACCACGCAGTTCGCTCAGGTCAAAATACAAGGACTGTTGTGGATAACGCAACTGGAGTGCTTCATTAAGCTGCCGCAATTGTGCAATATCTTCTTTGACAGTACCCGGTGCCTGGCTCAATACCTTTTCCGCTTCGTCCAGTACGCTGACATTACCACTGAGTTTGGGCAGGGCTTTGAGCATGGCCAGCAAGCCGCCATTGGAATTGTGTTCATGCAATAAGTCATCGATGTCTTTTTCAGATTTGCTTTGCAAGGAGCTGAACAGTTTCTTCTCAAGTGCTTCATCAAGCCCGGCATTCTCAATCAGTGAACGATAAATGCCGACATGTCCCAGCGCCAGCTGTACATTATTTACTTCAGCCAGTTTAAGGGTTTCCAGCATCAGACTGATAACTTCGATGTCGCTCTGGATGCCACCATGTCCGTAAAGTTCGGCACCGATACGGTAGGGGCTGCGTGTACCCAGCATGACACTCGGTCGTGCACGCAATACCGAATCGGCATAACAAAGTCTGTTGGGACCTTCAGTTTGCAGGACGTGCGCATCAATACGTGCAACCTGTGAGGTAATATCGGCGCGCACACCCATGCTGCGACCCGATAACTGGTCGACGACTTTTAAAGTTTCCAGTTGTAGTTCGTCACTGGGAACGATATTGAGGGAATCAAGGAATTCAATCAGTGGTGTGATGACCAGCTCGTAGCCCCAGCTACGGTACAGATCCAGAATATCGCGACGCAGCGTTTCCAGGTTATGTGCCGCTGGCGGCAGAATTTCATCCACCCCATCGGGCAATAACCAGCGATTGGCTTCTGTCATCAGGTTTACTTACTCTGCAACACTGTTGTTCAGGTATTTGAAAAACTCACTGTCAGGGCTCAGCAGGAGTACGTCGCCACTATCTTTGAAGGTTTCCCGATAAGCGCTCAAACTGCGAACAAATTCGTAAAACTCCGGGTCATTGCTGAAGGCTTCGGCGTAAATGGCTGCCGACTGGGCATCGCCATCACCGCGAATGATTTCTGATTCGCGGTAGGCATTGGCTTCAATGACAATTGCCTGTCGGTCAGCTTCAGCGCGGATGATCTCAGCCAGTTCTCGACCGGTTGAGCGAGCTTCAGAAGCTTCCTGCTGGCGCTCGGTGTTCATACGATTGTAGACAGAGTCCTGAACCTCGTCAGGCAGATCGATCTGTTTGACCCGAATATCGACAATTTCGATACCCAACTCGGAGAACACAATTTGGTTGAGATCGCGTGTCAAATCCGTCATCAGCAGGTCACGTTCGCCGGACACCACCTCGTAGACAGTACGACTGGCAAACTGGTTGCGCAGACCGGTGTTGATACGCTGGGACAAAAGATTGTTGGCGATGTTGGAGTCGCCGGAAGTCCGTGTGTAGTAGGTGGAGACTTCAGCAATACGCCATTGCGCGTAGGAATCAACTTCCAGAAATTCACGTTCTGCAGTCAGATAACTTTGGGTAGCCGCATCAAGGGTCTGTATGCGGCCATCAAAAATACGCACAGCGTGCACGCCGGGAATTTTAAAATGCAAACCCGGTGTCACATCAGAATTGGTCACTTCACCAAAGGTCAATAAAACAGCCCGGTCAACTTCACGAACGACATATAGGCAGTTGTAGGCAATGATCAGAACGATCGCGATTACAGCAAGAGCCAGTGCACTGGAGTTTTTCATCAGCGGCCGGTCCTCGTGCCAGTGGGTTGTCGGTTCAGATCCTGAATGACCTGATTGGATAAATTTCGCAGGTCCTGGGTGCTCAGGGCTTCCATGCTGACCCGGCCATTATTGCCCGAGCGCTGCAGCATCTGGTCCAGCGGCAGGTACATTATGTTGTTACCGCCCTCCACAGCAATCAGCACTTTCGAGGTATTGCCGAGCACTTCCTGCATGGTTTCCAGATACAGGCGCTCACGGGTGACTTCGGGTGAGCGCTGGTATTCGGTCAGTAGTTGGGTAAAGCGCTGAGCCTCCCCATCGGCGCGGGCTATCACCTGGTCTCGGTAGGCGCTGGCTTCCTCTATAACCCGGCGAGCCAGACCACGGGCTTCGGGTACAACCTGATTGGCATAAGCATTGGCTTCATTCTGAAAAGCAACCTGATCGACACCGGCCTTGATGACATCATCATAAGCAGCGCGAACCGGTGCGGGTTGCTGTGCCTGGTCCAGGTTGACCTCGGAAACCGTAATGCCGGTCTGGTAAAGATCCATGTATGATTGCAGGCGAATTTTGACATCGGCGGCAATCTGTAGACGGGCAGAGGTCGTTGCCGCTTCCATTTCTGTACTGCCGATTTCATGACGGATAGCTGATTCAGCGGCCATTTGCAGACTGACGACCGGGTCACGCACGTTAAGGTAATAAGAACGGGCATCGGTAACCTGATACTGCACGGTCATGGAGACATCAACAATATTATCATCCTCGGTCAGCATGGAATTGCTGAAAGATTCATCGTAAACACGGGTGACATT